>Ga0208784_1000172_pt1 | contig 33349 bp, 50 predicted proteins | sample DEB19_08_DNA_FD_184531 | JGI IMG/M metagenome (GOLD analysis project Ga0208784, IMG submission 184531) | Aqueous microbial communities from the Delaware River and Bay under freshwater to marine salinity gradient to study organic matter... | ecosystem: Environmental > Aquatic > Marine > Coastal ... | reverse complement strand
ACAACATGTTTTACAAAAGGGCTTGTGAAATCATTAAGACTAAGAAAGATCCTTTGGCAAAATTTCTTGGAGATGAGAAGTGATGGAACCTCAAGACGAATTTATTACACGTTCTGAAGTTCAGGAGATGATTGATGCAGCAATACGACGACACAACCGTAATGCTTCTATCATTAGTATGTGCGTCGGTTGGGTGGTTCTTGCTTTATTTGCTGAGGGACTACTGAGATTGATTGGCGTTATTCCACCTTTACTGCCATGGCTCAAAATCACTTTGAACTAATAGGTATAGTTTTTCTGTTAGTATTTGCTGCTACAATGTTCTATCAAGGAACTTGTATCTTAAGAGGACAACGTGGATATTCTCTTCGTGACTATATGAAGCAAGATAGTAGTGCTATGAGAAAAAGAATAGAGGAACTATTAAAGGACAAATGACAGAGGAAGACTTAGAAGAACTACTAAAAAGAGTTTTACAGCAAAAGATGAATGAACTTTTTGAAGAACCTTCTACATACGAGGATGAAGACGATGAATGACCGCATCTATACAGCACTCACAATCTTTGGTATAATAGGGTTGTTAATCATTTGGTCCCTAGACCACGCATATATAAAATGATTTTCCACATCGTAGAAGCACTCGCAGCGAATCCATTTTTTCTTTTTCTCTGCGGGTGCGGGTTGACAATCGTACCATTTGCTGGTATTATGTTTATACATAGAGACAAGTAACGGGGTGTAAGTCAGAGGTAGACGGCTTGCTTTGGGAGCAAGAAGACACTGGTTCGATCCCAGTCACCCCGACTCATAAAAATCACTTTATGAAAATGAACCAAGAAATCGAAAAACTTCCATCCTTTACAATTGAAGAATTTCAAGCAGATTTTGATAATCTTATGAATAGAGTAGAAAACGGAGAAACACTACTAATTAAAAGTCAACACGGAAATGCAGTAATGGTTCCTTATAAAGAAGTGGTTAGTATATGTAACGAAGCAAAAGTGGATTTTGAAGAGATAGTTAAAATCCACACAGACCACGAAGAAGGGTCTTGACGAAGGGTTCCAAATCTCCTATAATGATTTGGTCTTAAGGGGGTGTCGCATAAAGGTCAATGCGCTCTGCTTATAACGGAGTCATCCTGGTTCAAGTCCAGGCATCCCTACTTTGCTCGTTTACCCATCTGGTTGAAGGGACCGATCTCATAAATCGGCAGAGGTCAGTTCAATCCTGACAACGAGCACTGGACACTTACCAAAGCGTCCTACTTGACTTTCAAATATCAACGCTCTATAATAACAAGGTCAACAATCAAAACAATGACTCTCACAGCAAAATTCAAGAAAGATGTTCAAACCCTTCGTGGTGCAGCAAATGGTGAATTTTATCTTGATGTAAAGAATCCGAAACTCTACAAAAAGGTTCGCCGCTACTATGAAAACGAAGGTGTAGTATTCTCTGGTGATCCTCTGGATGATTATGAAATGCTTATGGAATACGTTGCCAGTGATCTTGAATCTGTTGAAGTTGCATGACAAAGGTTCTTTTGGAGCGAGAAGGATATCGCTTTATTGAAGCAGGTATTCTTGAAATCAACGGTAAACCTGATTATCGTTTACAGAAACAAAATTACTATACCAAACGCTGGAATGACATTTATCTTTTTGATAACCAAATGCAGTGCTTGACTGCTATGGAAGACCACCAGTATTGCCGTTGGTTAGATCCTGATAGAGTTTCTTGTTATGTAAGAGATAATGATTAAATAGTCTCGGTATGACTTAAAACTAGCCCTGGTCGGGAGCAAACCCCTAATGTCTAAAACAAGTATCTTACGATATCTTGGTAATCTTCTCCTTATGATTGGTTATCAAACTATGTTATGGGGAGATTTTAAATATGGTTTAACGTTAAAAGTTATTGGGGGATTACTCACAGTACCTTTTGCTATTAAACTTAAACTTTGGGATGTACTATTTTTATGTGCCTTCTTTGGTATCTCCGAAATATCAAAGTTATCCCAACTTTATTTTAGTCCTGGAATGACTTAAAACTTACACTGGTGGAGTCAAATATGACCCTATTTGGTTTCTTGCTTCCTTAAAGAGCAAGTGGTGCGGATGGGACTCTCTCCCGCCTGGTTTCCAATTTCCAGTCAAAGAATTGGTGGCGTGCATGAAAAGACCTTAAGAGAGGAGTTGCATAAACTCCTCTTTTTTTGTATAATATATACTAAGAGTAATTTATTGGTTTATGAGTGATTATAAGAAAACAGCACTCGTACTTGGTGCTGGTGGGTTTATTGGATCCCACATGGTAAAAAGACTGCGAGCAGAAGGTTATTGGGTTCGCGGTGTAGATCTTAAGCGTCCAGAGTTCTCTGAAACTGAAGCACATGAGTTTATTCAGGGAGACCTGAGAGATATTAACTTTGTTCGGCGTTGTATTCGTTTTACTGGTTATCTTGGAAATTTCTATAAGCAGATTGTAGACAAATTTGCAGAACCTTTTGATGAGATTTATCAGTTTGCTGCTGATATGGGCGGCGCTGGATTTGTTTTTACTGGAGAGAATGATGCTGATATTATGCATAATTCAGCAACGATTAATCTGAATGTTCTTGAGGAACAGCATCAATTTAATGAACTTAAAGGTGTAAACAAAACTAAGATTTTCTATTCTGGATCGGCATGTATGTATCCAGAGCACAATCAACTTGATCCAGATAATCCCGACTGCCGTGAAGAATCAGCATATCCAGCAAATCCAGATTCAGAGTATGGATGGGAAAAACTCTTCTCTGAACGTCTATACTTTGCTTATCATCGTAATTATGGGATCCCTGTTCGGGTTGCTCGCTATCATAATATCTTTGGACCAGAAGGAACATGGGAAGGGGGTAGAGAGAAGGCACCAGCAGCAATCTGTCGTAAAGTTGCCTACCTCCCAGAGGAAGGAGGAACAATTGATGTATGGGGTGACGGGTTTCAAACTAGATCCTTTCTCTACATCTCTGAGTGTATTGAAGCTACTAGAAGAATGATGGAATCTGATTTCATTGGACCTGTGAATATTGGTTCAGAAGAAATGGTAACTATCAATCAACTCGTTGATACTGCCGCTAAAGTTTCTGGTAAGACCGTAGAGAAAAATCATATTGATGGTCCTCTTGGCGTTCGTGGTCGCAATTCTAACAATGATTTGATTCGTGAAAAACTTGGTTGGGATTACTCTCAAACTCTTGAAGAAGGAATTCGTAAAACTTATAACTGGATTTGTCAACAAATTAATAGTAGAGGTTGATTATGGATTTAAGTATTGTTCTTGGTGGTAGAGATGATAATTATGGAGAAAATTTTATAGAGAGATTAAAACAAGCATTAGAAAATAATTTATCTAAACTAGATCAATATGGTTTGGATTATGAAATGATAGTAGTAGATTTTAATCCATTAAATGAACAATTTTTGCATAAGAATGATCTTTTAAAGGAAGTATTATCTCACCCTAAAGTTAAAAATATTATTGTTGATAATTCAGTAATTATTTCTGAGAATCTTGGACCCAAAACTTATTATGAATATTTTGCAAAAAATGTGGGGTGTAAAAATTCTTCAGGAAAATTTATATTTGTTACAAATTCTGACATATTAATGACGGATTGTTTAATTGAAGAAATTCAAAAAGAATTGGAAAATAAAGACCTTAATGACTATTTTTATAGAACTCGATATAGAGGAGAGATATTTTTAGGAACGGTTCCTGACGAAGAAAATACACCAGTAGAAGATCTACATCATCCCGAATTTCCTGATGCTTGTGTTTGTGGACTGTATTCAGGTGATGCTTCAATGTTTTCTCGTGAAGTTTTTTTTAATGTAGCTACTGGATATAATGAGGGTGAACAAAGACATAGAACTAATGTTCACCAATCTTCTATGGACGGCGAAATTCTTTGGAATGTTTACAATAAAGGAAAAAAGTTAAAATTTTTGGAAGCGCACTACTATCATATTTTTCATGGTCCTAGACCAATGAGGGATAATTTTTATCACCAAGGAACTTACGAAAATAAAGATGATTGGGGTTTTGTAAAATATAATAAAAAAAATATTAATAGTAATACTGAAATAATATTCAAATGAAAAAATTTATTGTAACTACAACAATCAATAAACCAACAGAAGCTACAAGAAAATTTGCAGAGAAAAAAGATTGGACACTTGTAGTTGTTGGAGATACTAAAACTCCTCATTCTGAGTATGAAGATCTGAATTGTATTTATTTGACACCAGACATTCAAGAAAATATTAGTAAGGAATTATCCGATATAATAGGATGGAAAAGCATTCAAAGGAGAAACCTTGGATTTTTGTTTGCATATCAGCAAGGAGCAGATATTGTTGCTACAGTAGATGATGATAATATTCCTTACGATGATTGGGGAAAAGATGTTTTAGTTGGACAAGAAATAGAATGTGATTTATATGAACCAGAGGAAAATGTATTTGATCCTCTTTCTGTTACTAATACTCCTAATATTTGGCATAGAGGATATCCAATTGAACTCTTACAAAAACGCCATCGTGTCGAATATAAGGGAAAAGTAAAAAGAAAAGTATTAGTTCAAGCAGATCTTTGGGATGGAGATCCTGATATAGATGCTATGGCTAGACTTACAATGAAACCAATTGTTAAGTATAATATTGAAAAACCTTTTTGCTCAAATAAGATTTCTCCTTTTAATAGTCAAAATACGTTTTTATCCCGTGAAGTGATTCCTTTTTATTCTGTTCTTCCTCATATTGGAAGAATGGATGATATTTGGGGAGCATATATAATGCAAAATTATTTCCCAAATTCTGTAATTTACAATAAAGCATCAGTATATCAGGATAGAAATGTGCAAGATTTAATCACAAATTTGGAAAAAGAAGTTATTGGATATAGAAATACTTTAAGTTTAATAGAAAATTTGAGTAATTACAATTCATATCTTCCTGAAAAAACTCAAGAGTTTTTTAAAATTTATCAATCTTGTTTTGGAATCAAATGAAAAATAAATTTAATCTAGTGGGTAATACATTTACTCATTTGACAGATGGAAACAAAGGATACTCAGTTCACGGAAAAGAATCTAAATATATTGAGTGGGTAAAAGATGGTAGTGGGGAGGCAACTTTTTATATTGATTCAACCCTTACACAAGCACATATTGATAATGTGCAAGGCCCAAAATATGGATGGTTACTAGAATCAAAGTATATTACTCCTCAGATTGTTGATAGTGTAAGAATGTTTCCAGAAAAATATCTGGATACATTTGATATTATTTTTACTCATAATCAAGATCTTTTGAAAATAGATTCCAAATTTAAATGGGTTCCTGCCCAAGGATTCTGGATTAAAGAACCTAAAGTTTATGATAAATCAAAAATTATTTCTATGATTGCATCTAATAAAAGAATGTGCGAAGGTCATCGTCTTCGTCTTGAGTGGGTGGAAAGATTATGGGGACAGGTCGATTTGTTTGGACGAGGGTTTAATGAAGTTGCTCTGAAAGAAGAAGGTCTTTGTGATTATATGTTCTCTGTAGCAATTGAGAACGGACAATATGAAACGTATTTCACAGAAAAACTTCTTGATTGCTTTGCTACAGGAACTATTCCCGTTTATCTTGGTGCTCCTGATATTGGAAAATATTTTAATAAAGATGGTATCATTGATCTTACAGAAGAATTTGATGTATCTGATGAGATATACTATAATAAAATGGATGCAATTAAAGATAATTTAGAACGTGCTAAAAAAATGGAAGTTTTGGAAGATTTTATTTGGGAGAATTATTTCTAATGACAACATTAGTTTATATTGGGGCAAATCAAGGAAACTCTTTATGGGGAATATTTGACAAATATGATAAAGTATATGCATTTGAACCCGATCCGGAAATTTTTGAAATTTTAAAAAAAAGATATAGACAATTTGAGTGGGTTACATTAGTTAATGCGGCGTGTTCTATCCAGGACGGAGAATGTGATTTATATATAACTCCAAATAGAGTATCCACCAGCATTTCTAATGTAAATGTGGAGAAATATGGTGGAGATTCTGCTATTAAAACTATAAAAGTTAAATCAATAAATTTATGTAAATATTTAAAATCTGAAGGAGTTGAAACCATAGACTATTATTATTCTGATTGTCAGGGAAGTGATTTTAATATTCTTTCTTCAATGAAAGAATATATTGATTCTAAATCTATTAGAGAATTGTATATCGAAACCCATAATGATGGAGTTTTTCTTTATAAAGGACTTGATAATCAGTTTTTAAATTTTAAACAAATTCTTTCTCAAAATTATGAGTTTGTATATGCATCTTTAGGTAGTCAAAATAATAGAATTGTAAATGAAAAAGAGATTCCAAAAGAAGAAATTGAATGGGATAGTTATTGGAGATTAAAATGAGTTTTAATATTGATTATCTTCTTGATAAAAATATCAAAAAAGTTTTGCACGTTGGCGCTGATAGGGGTGGAGAACTTCCTCAATACGAAAGAATGGGGGTTGAAAGTGTAGTATGGGTTGAAGCAAATCCAGAAGTTTATCAAGAACTTTTGGAAAATCTTAATTTAATGAATATAATCTCTATTGAGAGTTTACCTTTTAATCAACTGATAACAGATCAAGATGATCTAGAAACTGATTTTAATCTTTATTATGGATGGGATGCTGGGCATTTAGTTGGAAACAAAGGAATGTCTTCTATTTTGAAAGCTAAAAATTCTTGGTGGGGTTCTGAGTGTTATCGTGGAACTATTAAATTAAACTCCCTTACATTAGACACTTTTCTTAAAAGAAATAATTTGGGTTATGATTTTGACCTGTTGAATATGGATACTCAGGGTGCAGAGTTGATGATATCTAAAGGAGCAACTCAAGTTCTTGAAAATGTGAAGTATATCAATTCCGAAGTTACTTTTTATAATGCTTCTTATGAAAGAAACCCCTTATTCGATGAAATAAATGAATATTTTCAGAAATTTGGGTTTAAACACATTCAAACTGATTTGAGTGATGATAAAAATTGGGGAGATGCTCTTTTTGCTAAGGAATAATATATGAAAAAAACTTGTTTGATAAGACAACCGGCGGGACTTGGGGATATTTTTTATTGCCTTAAGATTGGAAAAGAACTTGTAGAATCTGGATATAATGTAATTTGGCCACTATCTCCTTCAATTTTATATTTAAAAGATTATCTTGAAGATATTGATGGAATAAATTTTGTTGATGAAAGTGGAGATTTTTTATATAAACAATTTTATTCTTCTACCGAAATGCTTTTGAGCGAAGATAAATCATTTATTTATATCCCACTGCAATTTTCTGATAGAATTGCTGAAGATAATGATTATTTTGCTAATAATACAATGGTAAAAATGGGAGTAAAGTACCGTTGGTTAAATATGGACTCAAGTAATTGGTCAACATATTTTAAAATAAATAGAAATTCAGAAAGGGAAGAAGAATTATTTTTAAAATTAAATCCAGATAATGAGAGATATATACTAACCAATATAAATTTTGGAACTCCTCCCCATACCGATAAATGTAAATTTTCTTTGAATAATCAAAATGATATAAAAATTATAGAGATGAAAATATACCCAGAATATAATTTATTTGATTGGTGTAAAATTATAGAAAATGCTGAAGAAGTTCATACTGTTGAAACATCATTGATACTTTTAATGGAAATTTTAGATATCAAAGGAAAACTTTTTATGTACTCTAGACATGTTCCTCCATCTTTCCATCCAATGGAAAATTGGATTTCTAATGAATGGAATTTTTCTTATGCTTGAAAATTATTCAAGAACTTCAGATGGAGTTGTTTATCAAATAGATAAAACACGTATAGATTATACTAAAGAATATGTAAATACCAGATACGTCAAATATGGAGAACTTCCTACGTATATGGGATATTTGCGTTTAGGTAATATAGTTGGATCTATTGGTAAAGTTCCAAATAGTATCTTGGATGTTGGTTATGGTGATGGATCTTTTCTAAAGGTATGTAAAAATATTATACCAAAATGTTATGGGTATGACATTTCAACATATCCGATTCCGGATGGATGTGAAATATCTAATAGTATAACTGAAAATTTTTATGAAGTAATTACTTTTTTTGATTCTCTAGAGCATTTTGAGGACATTAATTTTGTTAAAAAGTTGAATTGTGATTTTGTTTGCATTTCAGTTCCATGCTGCCATTATAAAAGCGATGAATGGTTTAAAAATTGGAAACATAGACGACCTAATGAACATCTTTGGCATTTTAATCAAAATTCTTTAAATAATTTTATGACGAATATGGGATATTTAATAGTATCTTCAAATAACATTGAAGATACTATTAGAAAAAATAATGAAAATGAATTAAACATTTTAACTTGTGTTTTTAAAAAAGTATGAAAGCATCAGTATTAGTAGAAATTGATCAACCACTTGCAATTAAAGACGTAGAACTTACCGATCTTCAAGTTGGGCAAGTTCTTGTTAAAGTTCTTGTAAGTGGATTATGTGGAGCACAACTTCATGAAATTAGAGGACATAAAGGAAATTCAAAATTTTTACCTCATCTGATGGGCCATGAAGGTTGTGGAATTGTTCAAGAGATTGGATCTGGCGTTACAACAGTAAAGGTCGGTGATAAGGTTGTAATGCATTGGAGACCTGGAACTGGTATTGAAGCACCATTTCCTTCCTATGTAATGGATGGAAAAACTATGAGTAGTGGAAAGGTTACCACTCTTAGTGAGTATTCAATTGTATCTGAGAATAGATTGACTACAGTTCCTCAAGATACTCCTCCAGAACTTTGTGCTATTCTTGGATGTGCCCTTACAACAGCAATGGGTATTATTGACAATGAAGTTGATTTAAAGTTTGGAGAAAGTGTTGCTGTAATTGGAACTGGTGGAGTTGGATTAAATTTGATTCAAGCGGCATCAATGAAAAGTGCTTGCCCTATTATTGCAGTAGATAATAATACATCCAAAAAAGAACTATGTTTGGAAATGGGTGCTCAAGAGTTTTATACTTCTATTGGTGAAATTTCTGGCAAAGTTGATATTGTGATTGATACTACTGGAATTCCTGAGGTTATTAGTAAGGGTATTTCTATTCTTTCCAATACTGGAAGAATGGTACTTGTTGGACAACCTGCTCCCGGAAAGTTTGTTGAAGTTATGAACGCCGTAAATCTTTTTAATGGAGTCGGACAAAGTATTAAGGCAACTCAAGGAGGAAAAACAAATCCTCAAGAGGATATTCCTAGATATGTAAAACTCTATCAAAGAGGACTATTGGATGTTAGTAAACTTATTACTCATACATTTACATTGGATGAAGTAAATGATGCTTTTGATTTGCTAAAAACTGGAAATGCTGGTAGAATCATGATTAAAATTGGAGATGATTTATGAGAAGGAAATGGACTAAAGAAGAACTGATTGCTTTTGAAGATCACATTGGAGATCTATATCTTGATAATCAACTTCCATTTCTTTTCCATTTGTCGGGGGGCAATGAAGATCAACTGATTGATATCTTTGAAAATATTAATGAAGGTGATTATGTAATTTCTAACCATAGAAATCATTATCATGCTCTTCTTCATGGTATTCCTCCTGAAGAACTGGAGGAAAAAATTAAAGATGGTAGAAGTATGTTTGTTTATGATCGCAAACGAAACTTCTTCCTTTCTGCTATTATTGGTGGTACTCCTGCTATTGCTGCTGGAGTTGCCTGGGCTTTGAAGCGTAAAGGATCATCACAAAAAGTTTGGTGCTTTGTTGGTGATGGCACCGAAGATAATGGACACCTTGCAGAAGCAATTCGTTATGTTGATGGGTGGGATCTTCCTTGTACTTTTGTGATTGAAAGTAACGATAGGTCTTGTGAAGCAACAAATGAAGATCGTTGGGGTAAAACTGCTCATCCTGATTGGAATTCTCCGTCAGTAATTCGTTATCAATATTCTTGTACTTATCCACACTGCCGTAAACCTGGAATGATTGATCTTTCCAAAGCAGTGAAGAAAACTGATAATGAATATTTTCCTCCTTTGGAAGAGTTTGTATATCCGAATGATATTGAATCTGATATTTCTTATAAGGATGCTATCAATCAAGCAATGACAGAACTTGGTGAGGAAGGTGCGATCTTTATTGGATATAATGTTGCTTATGGTGATGCAATGGGAACTCTTAAAGGTGTTCCTAAGGAGCAGAAACTTGAAACTCCTGTAGCAGAAAATTTGATGGCAGGTCTGGCAATTGGTATGTCATTTGAAGGATTTATTCCTGTGGTTTATTATGAGCGTCATGATTTTATGACAGTTGCTGCTGATGCAATTATCAATCATCTTGATAAGATTGAAAGAATCTCTCATGGAGAATATAAAGTTCCTGTTATTATTCGTGCAGTAACTGCTGATGCTGGTCCTTTTTATTCTGGTATTACTCACTCTCAAGATTTTACTAATATGTTTAGAGCAGCAGTTAGTTTCCCTGTGATTGATCCTGTAACAGGTGCTGATGTTCTGAATGCTGTTAGTGGTGCTAGAGCAAGTGGAAGACCGATGATGTTAATTGAAAGAAAGTCGAGGTATTAATGAAAACATATATTTCTGTTGGTATAGGTGATATGGTTTTTTTGGATTCCATTCTCACCTTAGAAGAAAAATCTTCCATTACTGAAATTTATTGGGCTTGCAGATTTGGAAAAACACTTATTCCTCTGATGGAAAATAATTCAGAATATCCAAATTTGATTTCTCAATATACTATTGATGATGAAGTTGGCAAGCAAGCAATGGCAAATCTTGATTCAGTTGCTATACCTTTTTGGCATTTTAGACCAGATTTTCCTAAAAATTTTGAAGTTGGATTGCAGTTATTTGATATAAAAAAATATTGGGACAATTGTGAATTGCAAACTATTGATGTCATTTCAATGTTTATGGACACAAATAGACCATTTGTTGGATCTTCATTTATAAAAAATGCAAGTCCAGTAGAAGAAAAAAATTATATGATTTTTCATTATCCAACTTCTACTAGACCTAGATCAGATATTGCAACAATATCTTCTGATGATTGGAACTTCGTAGAAAATCTATCAAAAGAAAAAAATATGAAAGTAATTGTAATTTCTGATTCTAATATAGAAGTTCCTTTGTCTAACTTTGATCTTTTAATTAATCCCAATATAAAGTATATTGTTGATTTAGTTGCTTCTTGTAATTATTATGCTGGATGTGATTCTTTCTGTGCTCATTTGGCATCTAAAGTTCTTCCTAAAGAAAATCTTTTTATTAAGTCGCACAATCCAAATATAAAAGAACATATTTCAACTACAACTTTTTACAGGCATTTTTGTCCACATCCTAAAGAAGATGTCGTTCAATTTTATAAATCATATATTGGTTATCCATGAAAAAAGGAATTTTAGTTATTGGTGAAAGTTGTAGAGATATTTTTGTCTATTGCGATTCCAATAGATTATGTCCAGAAGCACCTGTTCCTGTATTAAACATTGTTGACCAGAGAGAAAATCCTGGAATGGCTGGAAATGTTCGTAGAAACATTGAAAGTATATATGGTAAGGTTGATATTTACACCAACAAAGATTGGTATGAAATTACTAAAACTCGATACGTTCACCAAGAAACTAATCATATGTTTTTTCGTGTAGATACTACTAGAGAAATAAAAAGAACAAAGGTGAGGGAAATAGATTTTAATTATGAAGTTATTATAATTTCTGATTATAATAAAGGATTTTTAACTGAAGATGACATTGAATATATTTGTTCTAATCACAATAATGTTTTTATTGATACTAAAAAAATTCTTGGTAAGTGGGTAAATAGAGCAAGATTTATTAAAATTAATGATTACGAATACCGTAATTCTAAAAATTTTATAACAGAGGAGATATCATCTAAAATAATTCACACAATGGGTGGAATGGGGTGTGAATATCAAGGTAAAAGATATCCCACTAAAAAAGTTGAGGTTAAAGATTTATCTGGAGCTGGGGATACTTTTATGGCATCTTTGGTAGTTAAATTTGTTGAAACTAACGATATAATCCAAAGTATTAAATATGCAAATGTATGTGCATCTAAAGTTGTTACTCAAAGGGGAGTGAGTATAATTTAAATTTTTTAGATTATTCATTGCAAATGTGCTATAATGTGATAGCAAATAAAGTTTTAACACATAAAAAATGTTTTTAACCAAAGAAAAATTAATTGAGTATAATTTAGATAATAAAATTTTTGTAGAAACCGGATCTCTTGTAGGAGATGGTATTCAAAATGCTATGGATTCTGGATACGAATCTATTATTTCTATAGAGTGTAATCCTTTTTATTTTAAACATTGTGTTGAAAGATTTAAGGATAACAATAATGTTAAAGTTATTTTGGGGGATTCTTCCAAAGATTTATTTGACGCAATTAAAGATATAAACGAACCAATAACTTTTTGGTTGGATGCACATTATATGTGGAATGATCCAAATCAAGACATCAATAAACATCCGGGAAGTGGAAAAATTCCTTTAATTGATGAGTTAAATCAAATTAAAAAACATCATTTAAAAAATCATATTATTATGATTGATGATTTAGATCCACTATCTTGCTTAATTTCTCCTCCAAATGGAGATCCTCCCACGGGATCAGTAGAAACTCAACTTAAAAATCTTAAAAAAGTAATTAAAGATATTAATGAAAAATATATTTTTGATATCATAACAATTCCTAATTCTGGTTCTTGCCTTATTTGTAGAGTTGAGTATTAAAAAAATGATTATTCTTACTGGTTCTAAAGGATTTATTGGAAAAAACTTTAAATCTAAACTTTTCAATGTTATTGAACTTGATAAAAAAAATTGTTGGGATTTTCTGCGAGATTTTAAAGATTGGAAAAGTGTTGAATTGATTGTTCATCAAGGAGCTATCTCATCTACTATTGAAACGGATATAAATAAAATCCATCATTGGAATGTTGATTATACCTTGCTTCTTTTTGAGATCGCAATTAAACATCAGATTCCAGTTAAATATGCGTCTTCAGCATCTGTTTATGGAAATCAGCAAGGAATCTTTAATCCTCTGAATTACTATGCAATTTCAAAACTCCAAATTGATTATTGGGTAAAAGATAATATTCATAACTTTAAATATATTCAGGGTTTTAGGTATTTTAATGTGTATGGTGAGGGGGAGGAAGATAAGGGAGATCAAGCAAGTCCCATAAGTAAATTTAGAAAACAAATTAAAGAAACTGGAAAGTTAAAACTGTTTGATGGTTCCGATAAGTTTTTAAGAGATTTTATTTGTGTAAATGATGTTGTTGATATTGTTCTTAATAATGACAACCCATCAGGAATTTACGATTTAGGAACTAGTAATCCTGTAAGTTTTCAACATGTTGCTGAATGTGTTGCTAAGAAATATGATGGAAAAATAGAATATGTTCCCTTCCCACAACATCTGATTGGTAAGTATCAAGATTACACTTGCGCTAAAAAAGAGTGGGGAGATTATAATTTTACTACTGTAGAAGAATATTTAAAATGACTACTGTTTGGGTTAATGGGTGTTTTGATATTTTACATCCAGGACATATTGAACTTTTTAAAGTTGCTAAATCACTTGGAGATCGTTTGATTGTTGGTATTGATGAAGATCATAAGGTTCAAAATGACAAGGGATTTGATAGACCAATAAATTCTTTATCATTTAGAAAAACTATGCTAGAATCAATAAAATATATTGATCTAGTTTTACCTTTTGGCAATAGAATTGAGTTAGAACAATTAATTGAACTTTATAGTCCTGATGTTCTTTTAGTTGGCAGTGACTGGAGAAGTGGTGATGTGGTTGGAAGTAAATATGCCAAAGAAGTAAAATTTTTTAATCGCGTTGGAAACTATTCTACAACAAGATTAATAGATAAAATTACCAATAAATACAACAACTCTGGAAAGATTTCGTGAAAGTTATTATTCCTATGTCTGGTATGAGTAGTAGATTTTCTGCTGCTGGATATACTATTCCAAAATACCTAATAGAAGTGGATGGTAAATTAGTTATAGAACATATTGTAAATCTTTATCCAAAAGATTCTGAATTTGTTTTCATTATAAATCAAAAACACAATGATGAAACTAACATTTTTAATATTTTAACTGATCTTGTAGAAAATAAAGAGATAGTAACTATACCGTGCCATAAGAAGGGTCCAGTATTTTCAGTTTCTAAATTTGAAGATTTGATTCAAGATGATGAAGAAGTAATAATAAATTACTGTGATTTTTCAATATATTGGAATTATGAAAATTTTAAAAAATTTGTAGATAATACTCAGTGTGATGGATGTGTAATTTGCTATACTGGATTCCATCCTCATATGTTGGGTAGTGATAATTATGCTTTCTGTAAGGTAGATGGTGCTAATAAAATATTAGAAATTAAAGAAAAGGAACCATTTACTGACGATAAAATGTCAGAATTTGCCTCTGCTGGAAATTATTATTTTAGAAAAGGTAGTTATATAAAAAAATATTTCAAGCAGTTGATGGATGAAGATATTAATATCAACGGAGAATATTATGTAAGCCTTGTTTATAATCTTTTGATTCGTGATAAGTTAAAAAATCTTGTTTATGAAATTCCTCATATGCTTCAGTGGGGAACTCCATTTGATCTCAATATCTACAATAGTTGGTCTAATTACTATCGTAAAGCATTGGAGGGGCAAAAAAAATCTGAATTAAAAAACTGCATTCTTGTTCTTCCAATGGCAGGAGAAGGTAGTAGATTCTCAAAGGAAGGATATACCACTCCCAAACCATTTATACCAGTGAATGGTAAGTTTATGGTGGATCAAGCGGTACGGTGTCTTCCAAGAACTGATGGTGTCATCTACGGGTGCTTATGGGGACATCAAGTACCAGGAAAGAATGTTATTTGGATTGACAAAGTTCTTGAAGGGCAGGCTTGTACAACAGAAAAACTTGTAAATGCTATTGATTCAGATTCTTCCATATTAGTTTCTGCTTGTGATAATGGAGTTTTTTATGATGCCGATAAGTTTTTACAATTAGTTGAAGATGAAACTAATGATATTATTGTGTGGACTTATAGGAATAACTATACAAGTCATTTACAACCAGAGGCATATTCTTGGGTTAATTGTGACGATAATGGTGATGTTACTAGTGTTGATGTTAAAAAATTTAATGGAGTGGATCCTGTAAAGGAGTATGCTATTACGGGAACAATGTTTTTCAGGACGAAAGAAATTTTTAATCGTTCTCTCAAATCACTTTATAATAATAACAATAAAACAAATGGTGAGTTCTATGTTGATAGTATGATCAATGAAGCAATTGATTTGGGATATAAAGTAAAGAATTTTGAGATTGATAACTATATTTGTTGGGGAACTCCCAATGATTTAAAAACTTACGAGTATTGGCAAAGATTTTTTAATAAAGTTGATTGGCATCCATATGAATATTCAAAAGACTATTTTACCAATTGATTATTGGAATTCTGGAAGAACGAGATTAATTGAATCAAAAGATGAAAATGGCAGAGACATTGAAGTAGCATACTTTTTTTCTTGTCAATTTACTGGACTATCAAAGCATTATCCTTTGCCTTTGATTTTTTCTCATCAAACTCAAAAACTGACTCTACCCACGAAAGAAATGTTTATGTCTTTGGGTAGAGGAACGGTTTATGAGGATAAGATGGAATACGAAGTAGATCTTCCTCTTGAGATTGAGAACTTCTGCTCAGTTCCAGTATTTTATTTTGTTTATAATATGGCAAACTATTATCATTTCATTTATGATACATTGCCATATTTGTATTCTTATTTCAATGAGAAGGAGATTCATCCAGACCTCAAACTTCTGGTAAGTCCCCCTGAAGGTAAAGATGACCTCTATCCTTTTGTCTGGGAATGTCTGGAACTTCTTGGTATTCGGAGAAAAGATGTTGTGTTTCTCAATCCTAAGACCATTTATAATACTGTTGTAGTTGGTTCCTCCTTGACCCATAACGGTCTTTCTAACACTCCTCCACACAAAGGTGTATTTGATATTATCAACCGTATGAAGGGCGATTATCAGGGTCCAGAAAAGATTTATATCTCCCGTCGTACCTGGTTGCATAATAATCTGGATAATATTGGAACCAACTATACAGAGCGTCGCCGTTGCGTCAATGAAGATGAGATGGTAGAACTTTTTAAATCTTATGGATATGAAGAAGTATTTTGTGAGAATATGACAATGAAAGAGAAGATTGGTCTTTTTAACTCCGCAAAGTATGTTGCTGGACCCATTGGTGGTGGAATGTGTAATGTTATTTTCTCTCCACCAGAAACTAAAGTGATTTCTATCAATAGCCCTCTGTTCTTTGATATTAATACTCGTTTTGAGTATTCTATGATGCATAGTCAACTTCATCATTTCAACGACACAGAGTTTGTTGAACAGATTGAAGAAAGTGTTGAGAGTGATGGAGCACTTTCTATTTCTGGTGGTTTGAATTCACCTTGGAGGGTAGATCTAAATAAACTAAAAACCTTTTTAGACAATGCCTGAAATACTAGAATTAGCAAGAGAAATTAGCGATTACACTATTTGCGGCGAAGGAAATGTGTCCGTAAGAGTTGATGAAAATACCTTTTTAATTAAAGCAAGCGGAACGAGCCTTCATACTTTATCTGAAGAAGATTTGACATTGTGTAATACCAATGGTCTTCAGATAGATTCTTCCCATAAAAAACCAAGCATTGAAACCTCATTTCACGCTTGGATTATGAAGACATTTCCTCACATCAACTTCATTGCTCATACTCACCCACCACATACCACAAAGATACTCTGCTCAGAAGCAATCTACGACTTCGCAGAGCATCGCTGGTTTCCAGATCAGATTGTCAGAAACGGTATAAAGTCGTGTGTGGTTCCTTATGCACCTCCGGGAGAGGCAATCTTAAAGTTAGTTGAGAAGTATGTTACTAAGTTTGTAGATCACGAAGGGTATTTCCCTAAGTTGATTTTATTGCAGAATCACGGTATAATATCAGCATCTGCATCTAAAAAAGATTGTGCTGCTTCAACTCTAATGTGTGAAAAATCTGCTGATATTTTTATTGGAGCAAAAGTTCTTGGTGGCGTCAAGTTTCTATCAAAACAAGAAGTTGCCGATGTTGATACTTGTCCAAATGAAAACTACAGGAGAAATATGTATCAATGAAAATCATTTATGTTGATATTGATGAAACCATTTGTCATCGGGAAACTTCTGTTGATTTTGGAACGACTCACGATTATACAAAAGCAAAACCAATTCAAGAGAATATAGAAAAGATCAATAAACTTTACGATGAAGGTCATACAATTGTTTATTGGACCGCTCGCGGAAGTCGTAAGCAAATTGATTGGAGAGAACTAACTGAAAAGCAACTCAATGAGTGGGGTGCTAAATATCACGAACTGAGAGTGGATAAACCTTTTTATGATCTGTTTATTGAAGATAAGTCATTGAGGATTGAAGAACTGTGATCATTATTTCTCATAGAGGAAACATTAGAGGTGCTATTCTTGATAAAGAAAATCGCCCAAGTTATATTGATTGTGCAATCGGAAATGGATTTCATGTAGAGATTGATGTTCGCTCAATTAATGGAGAACTTTGGTTGGGGCACGATGAACCTCAGTACAGGATTGATCATAATTGGTTAGATAAACGTAGGAATTATCTTTGGATTCATTGTAAGAATCTTGAAGCAGCAAGAGAATGTTGGACATATCATTCTTTCTGCCATACTTCCGATCCTTTTACTTATACCTCAACTGGGCATATCTGGTTGCATGATTTAACTCAAAAAATTGATAATAATTGTATTATACCCTTAATAAGTATGGAGGAATCTCAGAAATCAATTACAGGAACTCCATTCGCCATTTGCACAGATTTTCCATACCATTTTAAAATATCAAAATGACACGTATTGCTCTTTGCTATTCCGGTAGACCAAGAAATTTTTCTGAGTGTTTTGAAAATCATCAGAAGTTTTTTGGTCTTGGTAATGATAATGTTGACGTTTTTGCTCACTTATGGTTTGATGAAGATCTTGTTGGAAAACCATTTAGGTTAGATGCTCCGCAACAAGGTTGTTGGCCTGGAAAAAACTTAATGAGATGGATTGATATTAATTGGAAACCAAAAAAAATTGTCTATGAAAAACAAAAAGACCATGTTTTTAGGGAAATGTATTCAGATGTTTGGAATATCTCTCATGAAAAATTAAATCCAACGCCTAGAATGCATCCAAAAGACCATCAACTTTCTATGTTTTATGGCATCAAGAAAGTTATGGAACTCAAACAAGAATATGAAAGAGAAAATAATTTTAAATACGACTATGTTATTCGTCTTCGTACTGATTTTTTAATGGTTTCTAATTTTGGAAATATTGAAAATTATGATAATACTAAATTACACGTTAGCTCTTATGATTCAACTGATTTAATAAATCAATATAAACCCGGAACTTGGATCCAAGATCTTGGAATAGATAAAAGATATATTGTAGATATTTTTGCAATAGGTGGATCTGAAGTTATGGATAAATTTGCCAAGGTATATGATAACATACCTGTTATGATAGAATCTGGATATCCAATGCATTCGTCGGATGTACTAATTGGATATAACGTTTTTATTATTGAAAAAATTCCTGTTCGTAGACATAGTAGTTGGGCTTATAAAATATATCCAAATACAGAAGTTTATTATGATGGAAATCATCAACATATAAATTCTGGAATAGTTAATTGGAATAATAAAGTTTGGTTTGATTACTGATGAAATACATTGTAGATATTGATGGAACTATTTGCAGTTCAGTTTCTAATGGAAAATATGAAGATGCTATTCCAATCTCTGACAGAATTGGTAAAATAAATAAATTATACGATGAAGGACACATAATCGTATATCTAACAGCCAGAGGTATGGGTCGGTACAATGATAATTCAGATCTAGCAGAACAAGATTTTTATAATTTTACTGCAGATCAATTAGAAAAGTGGGGATGTAAATATACTAAACTTATGTTAGGTAAACCTTCTGGTGACTATTACATAGACGATAAGGGTATTAATTCAAATGACTTCTTCGGAAATTAAATTTGTCTCCAAAGGATGGGGATTTGAAAAGTGGATTGTTAATTGTGAAGAATATTGCGGAAAACTTCTTTTTATTGCTAAAGATAAAAAGTGTTCTTGGCATTTTCATAAACTTAAAGATGAAGTTTTTTACGTTCAAAGTGGAAAAATTGCAGTAAAATATTCTGATGATGATAATATTGAAAATGCAAAAATTGTAGTATTATGTAGGGGAGATAATTTTCATGTTTATCGTGGATTGCGGCATCAAATGATCGCAATTGAAGATACTGAACTATTTGAATTTTCCACTCAACATTTTGATGAAGATAGTTATAGAATTGAGGTTGGTGACTAATGGCAATTGGATATAATAGATTGGGATCCAATGGAAGGCTTGGTAATCAAATGTTCCAATATGCTGCTCTTCGCGGAATCGCTGATAATAAAAAATATCAGTGGTTAATACCGGAACCAAAAAGTTATGGAACTGGCAATTATGGATTATTTGATTGTTTTGAAATGATCGGAGTAACCGAACAAAATTTTGGATTTATAGACGGACAATCAGTACAAACCGGTTGTTTTCATTTTAGTAAGGAATTTTTTGATAACTGTCCTGATAATGTTAATCTCCACGACTATTTTCAGAGTGAGAAATATTTTGAAAATATTTCAGATTTAATTCGTAAAGATTTTGCATTTAAAAAAGAAATTGCTGATCCTTGTTTGGAAGTTATAGGTGAATTAAAAAATCCTATTTTTGTTCATATAAGAAGAGGTGATTATGTCAATCAACCTGACTATCATCCCGTATGTCCATTATCTTATTATGAAAAATCATTAGAATTATTTGATAAGGATTCTCCAGTTCTCGTATTTTCAGATGATCTTGATTGGTGTCGTGAAAATTTTAGAGATGATAGATTTTTAATACCTACAGAAAATCCAATTTATAATCATTTATCCGAGACAAATGATGGGAGGGTGAAATCTTTCATTCCATACTACGATCTTTGTATGATGTCTATGTGTAGTGGAGGAATAATTGCCAATAGTTCAATGAGTTGGTGGGGAGCTTGGTTAATTAAAAATCCTACTCAACCAATCGTTGCTCCTAATCCTTGGTTTGGTAAAAAATATAGTCACTTTAATATGGAAGATTTAATACCAAGTAGGTGGATAATTAACGATGTATGATTTAACATTTCTTATTCCTATTAGGATAGAAACCGAAGATAGATTGAGAAATATTATTTCTTCTGTTTCTTACTTACTTAAACATATTCCGTCAAAAGTATTGGTAAAAGAAGTTTCACTTCATCCAACTTTTGAATATAAAGCAGTTCCCGAAATTAAAAAATATGTAGACACTTCAAATCTTATCTACTTATTTGAGGAATCTAAAGAACCTTTATTCTGTAAGAGTAAGGTTTTAAATGATCTTATTGTTACATCAAATACAAAAGTCGTTGCAAATTATGATGCAGATTGCATTCTTCCCATAGATTCTTATTATCAAGCATATGATCTCATTAATAGTGATAGATTAGATGTGGTTTATCCATATGGATGTGGAGTATATCAATGGAAAGCAACTTATAATGATGAAATTTATAAAAAATTTGTTAACACTCTAGATCTTTCTATTTTGGATGAAAATAAATCTCTTTCTAATTCTACAATTGGTTGGACTCAGTTTGTGAACAGAAAAAAATATATTGATTCTTATATGATGAATGAAAATTTTGTTTCTTGGGGATGTGAAGATGATGAATTTTATTATCGTATGTCTGTTCTGGGAAACCGTATTGGGAGAATTGATAACTATGTTTATCACTTAGAACATTCAAGAACTCATAATTCTTGGTTTAGTAACCCAAATTTTAACAATAACTATCAGTTGTGGAATAAAATAAAAATATTTGATAAAAAACAATTGATGGATTATTATACCAACCAAGAATACTTCAAAAAAAGAATGAGTGAATTAAACAAATGAAAATTACTATTTTAGGATCTAGTGGGCAAATTGGTGCCTATCTTACAGATTATATGCGTCAAAGGGGACATTATGTTTATGAATTTGATATCATAAACAATCCACATGAAGATATGACCCTTATTCCTAATTCTCTATTAGAAGAGAGAATTGAAGATTCTGATTTTGTATTTTTCTTAGCATTTGATGTTGGAGGTTCTCGTTATCTTAAAAAATATCAGCATACATTTCAGTTCATCAATAACAATACTCGCTTGATGACCAATGCTTTTGGTCTCCTTCAAAAATATAATAAGAGATTTGTTTTTGCATCATCTCAGATGAGTAATATGAGTTATTCTCCATATGGAGTTCTTAAAAATGTTGGAGAACTTTATACAAAATCTCTAAATGGTCTTATTGTTAAGTTTTGGAATGTTTATGGAGTAGAAAAAGATCATGAAAAGTCCCACGTAATTACTGATTTTATTAGAAAGGGATTTGAGACGGGTATAATTGATATGCTTACTGATGGTCAGGAAGAAAGAGAGTTTTTATATGCTGAAGATTGCTGTGAAGCATTAGAGATTATAATGAATAATTATTCTGATTTCACATGTGAAGATAATCTCCATATAACCAGTTTTAATTCTACAAGAATTATTGATATTGCTAATATGATTGTTGGTCAATTCAATTTGATTGGTAAATATAACGTTATAACTAAACCTTCTTTAGAGAAAGATAGTGTTCAAATGGATAAGAGAAACAAACCAGACACATATATTACTAAATGGTGGTTACCAAAAACTACTATACAGCAGGGAATTCAAAATGTATTTGAGGAAATGAAGAATGCTTGGGTTTAATCATATAGCAACAATGGGACGTTTGGGAAATCAAATGTTCCAACATGCTGCTATAAAAGGAATTGCTAGAAAAATAGGGACAAATTATTGCATCCCTCCTGATAACAGACCAGATTTTCAAATTGATAATTATGGTTTATTTGAAGCTTTTCATATGAAAAATGTTGACTCAGTGCAATTTTTGAACAATGGAAATGCACCAGTGGTCCAGGAAAAACATTTTCATTTTGACGAAGATCTTTTTAATTTATGCCCAGATCATGTGAGTTTGTGTGGATTTTTTCAAACTGAAAAATACTTCAAGCATGTTGAAGATGAAATAAGAGAAGATTATACTTTTAAGGATGAGTGGTTGAATCCTTGTAAAGAATTTATGTCTCAGTTTGGAGAACAGGAAGTTGCTTTTTTGCACGTTAGACGAGGAGATCCAAATCTTGTAGATAAAAGAGGTTTTAAGTGGGCATATGTAAATTGTTCCGATCAACATCCGGTTCAACCTCTGGAATATTATGAGAGGGCAATAAAGCATATTCCTGACAATATTCCTATTTTGGTTTTTTCCGATTCTATTGAATGGGTCAAAGAACAAGAATTTTTTAGTGATGATAGATTTATGTTTTCTGAACCAGAAGATAAGTATGATGATGGTGCTTTAGTTCCTTATGTTGATCTATGTTTGATGTCATTATGTTCTCATGCTATAATTGCAAACAGTTCTCTTTCTTGGTGGGGAGCATGGCTACAAAAAAATCCAAATAAAATTGTTGTTGCACCTCAATTGTGGTTTGGACCTGCATATTCCCAGCATAATACGAAAGATTTAGTTCCTTCAAATTGGATTAGAATTTAATAAAAATGGATAAAAATAAATCTGTATACAAACTTAAAGGTATTCCAAACATTTATTGGATTAATCTTGATGCAGATACTCATCGCCGCGAATATATGGAAACCCAATTTAAGTATTGGGAGATAGAAAATCACACACGTATTTCTGGTTATGATGGTAGAGTTGATGATGTTTCCTCTCATTTAAAGGGTAGAATACCTGATAATATAACTCAAAATGAATTGGGGTGCTGTATGTCACACCTTAAGGCAATCAGACATTTTTATGAAAATACAGATGATGACTATTGTTTAATTTTAGAGGACGATGTAAATTTAGATATTGCTAGGTATTGGAATTTTACCTGGACAGAATTTTTCTCACTTATTCCTTATGATTGGGATTGTGTGCAATTAACAACAATTTGTACCGGAGATATTCATGTCAAATTGCATTTAAAATTTATTAATGATTTTTCTGCGGCAATTTATCTAATTACTAGACATCATGCCTCCAAACTTATGAAGAATCATATTCGCGGAGATAAGTATAAATTGGATAATGGAGTAAAACCAAGAGCAGTTTCTGAAGATACTATTCTAGAAACTGGAAAGACATATACAATTCCATTATTTCTTTATAATTTAGAAATGGGATCTGCTATTCATACTGATCATCTTGATGTATTCCATAAAGCACCGCACGATGCTTTATTAAATTGGTGGCAACAGACAGGAGCACAGGTTAATATTAGAGAGTACATGAATTATGATCCATATCTTGGACGTATAACAGAAAACTCAGCGGCACATCAAGAAAATCCTTGACATCCTCCCAATGGAGTGTTAAGATAAATACGTTCTGGTGACGAAACCTCAATTACTTGTTGACTCACTGAATAAACGGAGTTATGTCGAAACTCCTTACATCCGCAGGTAAACTCTGCGAGAAAATATAGAGGTACTTATGTTTAAATCCGCTTTCGCAGCAACTCTTGCTGCAACTCCACTTGTCGCTGGTGCTGCGTTCGCAGAACCTTTTGGTCAATATGGACCTTATGTGGAATCTCAAGTTACCAGCATTACTCAGTTCTCTGATGTCCGTCCTACCGATTGGGCATATCAGGCACTCAACAACCTTGTAGAGCGTTATGGTTGTGTTGCTGGTTATCCTAACGGCACCTATGGTGGTGGTCAGTCAATGACCCGTTATGAGGCAGCTGCTCTTCTGAATGCTTGCCTGGATCGTGTGACTGAAGTTACCGATGAACTGAAGCGTCTTCAAACTGAATTTGCTGCTGAACTGGCAGTTATCCGTGGTCGTGTAGATAAACTGGAAGCTCAAGTTGGACAACTGGAGGCAACTCAGTTCTCCACTACTACTAAACTTCGTGGTGAGGCTATCTTTGTTCTGGGTGGAGTTCCTGGACTTGAAACTAATGACGGTGGAAACGTTGGCGACACTGCATTTAATTATGATGTCCGTTTGAACTTTGACACCTCGTTCACTGGTAAGGACCTGCTCCGTACTCGTCTGCGTTCTTCTAACTTCAGCACCGATCCCTTCGCTTCGTCGGGTTCTCTGTTTAAACTGGACAAGGCAGACAACACTTCTAGCGAAGTTGGCGATAACGTAGTTATTGATCGTCTGTACTATCAGTTCCCTGTGTTTAACGACACTACCACCATCACCGCTGGTGCTAAGGTCCGTAACACTGAAATCGCTTGGGTTCCTTCTGCTTATAAGTCGGAAATCCTTGATTTCTTTGCTACTGCTGGTACTCCTGGTGTTTATAATAAGGCAACTGGTGCTGGTTTTGGTATCCAGTATGCTGGTAACGGTGGATTTGTTGCTGGTCTGAACTATGTTGCTCAGGATGGCGATAACTCTTCTACTGGCGTCTTCAATGAAGATGGTGCCCTGAACCTGCTGGGTCAAGTCGGTTATCGTGGTAAGAACTGGGGTGTTGGTGTTGGATACCGTTATGGTACTGAAGGCACACGTCCTCGTTCCTACAACGGTCTCCTGGGCGCTACTGGTACTCTTGTAGACGGTCAGACCTCTAATGGTCTTGCGGTCAACGCTTACTGGCAGCCCGAACAATCTGGTTGGATTCCTTCAATCAGTGCTGGTTATGGTTACAACTGGGTTAACGGCACCACTGGTGTCACCGATGCAACCGATAGTCAGTCCTGGATGGCTGGTCTTCAGTGGAGCGATGTCTTCCTGAAGGGCAACTCTGCTGGTGTTGCTGTGGGTCAAGCACCTACTGCTGATACCAAAGGTGTAGATGACGCTACTCTTGTTGAAATCTTCTACAAGTTCCAAGTGTCGGACAACATCAGCATCACTCCTGCTCTGTTCTACGTTGATAACAATCAGCGTTATCAGGACTCTGATAAGTGGGGTGGTGTAATCCAGACCAAGTTCACTTTCTGATAAAACACTCATAGGTTGAGTGGAAGCACCCCTTTCTGGGGTGCTTTTTAATTATACATACTAAGAATAATAATTTTTATATGAACTACGAAATTAAAGATATTGGACTTGCTGAACTTGGTAAGCAAAGAATTGAATGGGCAGGTAGAGAGATGCCCGTTCTTCGTCAAATTCAAGAAAGATTTGTAGAAGAGAAACCTCTTGAGGGTATTCGTTTAGTTTCTTGCAATCACGTTACAACAGAAACCGCACATCTTTGCATTGCACTTAAAAATGCTGGTGCAGATTCTATGTTGATTGCGAGTAATCCTCTTTCAACTCAGGATGATGTTGCTGCAGCACTTGTAAAATACTGGGATATTCCTGTATTTGCTATCAAAGGAGAAGATAGTGACACTTATATTAGACATATTAATACCGCTCTCGATCATCGTCCTAATATTATTATTGATGATGGATCTGATGTTGTAGCAACTTTGATTAAACAACGTCCAGAACAGATTGGTGATTTGATTGGAACGACTGAAGAAACTACCACTGGTATTGTTCGTCTTCGTGCTATGATAAATGATGGCGTTTTAAAGCATCCTGCGATTAACGTAAATGACTCCCAAACCAAACATTTTTTTGATAATCGGTACGGCACTGGTCAATCTACTCTTGACGGCATTATTCGTGCAACTAACATTCTTCTTGCTGGAAAAACTGTCGTTGTTGTTGGATTCGGTTGGTGTGGTAAAGGAGTTGCTCTTCGCGCCAAAGGGATGGGAGCAAACGTGGTCGTCACTGAAGTTGATCCCGTAAAAGCAATTGAAGCTGCTATGGAAGGATATAGAGTTCTTCCTATGGGTCATGCTGTAAGTGTTGGTGATATCTTTATTACTGTAACTGGCAATAAGCATGTAATCACTTATGATAATCTTAAGTGGATGAAGAATGGTGCTATTGTTTGCAACTCTGGTCACTTTGATAATGAGATTGATATTAAGACACTTGAGGAGAACTCAGTGGAAATTACTGAGGTTCGTCCATTTGTTAAGAAGTACACGACCAATAATAAAAATGAAGTCGTTGTAATTGCTGATGGACGCCTTGTAAATCTTGGTGCTGCTGAAGGACATCCTTCCGCAGTTATGGATATGAGTTTTGCAAACCAAGCACTTGCTGTGGAGTATCTTGTTCAAAATAAAGGTAAACTTGAACCTGGAATTTATCCAGTACCTGAAGAAAAGGATGCTGAGATTGCAAAACTTAAACTTGAAGCAATGAATATTGTGATTGATAAACTTACAGAAGAACAAATTCAATATATGAATTCTTGGTGTGAGGGAACTTGAACCTTAACCAAATCTTAGTGGACTTTAAGATTTGGTTCCAGTATTATTAGTCACGTAGTTATTCACTTTTTATGAAACTCAAAAACTTTATTGCTATTGGTCTGGTTGCCTCTCCTGTTGCGGCATTTGCTGGACCCGCTTTGAATGGTGCTGGTGCTACTTTCCCTGCACCGATTTATCAACGATGGTTCCAAGATTATGCACGAACTTCTGGGAGTAGGGTTAATTATCAGTCCGTTGGTTCTGGTGCTGGTGTTCGTCAATACATTGCGGGAACAGTTGACTTCGGAGCATCCGATGAAGCAATCACCGCAGCAGAAGCAGCAAGAGTGAAGCGTGGCGTCGTTCAAATCCCAATGGTGGGTGGAACGATTGCTGTTGCTTATAACAAACCTGGATGTTCTCTGAAACTCACACAGAAGCAAACTGTTGATGTCTTTGCTGGTCGTATCAAGGATTGGAAAGCACTTGGATGTGCTGCTGGTCCTATTCGTGTTGTTTATCGTTCTGATGGTTCTGGAACTACCTATGCCTTCACCAACTCTCTTGATGCCTTTGGTGGTTGGGGTCCTGGTGTAGCAAAGGCAGTTAAGTGGCCTACTGGTGTTGGTGGTAAAGGTAACGAAGGTGTTGCTGGAACCATCAAGAATACTCCTGGTTCTATCGGTTATGTAAACACTGGATTTGTTCGTGCAAACAAACTCCAAGCAGCAGCAATCCAAAACAAGGCAGGTAAGTTTGTTCTTCCTACTGCTGCTACTGGTGCTGCTGCTCTAAACAACATTACTCTAAATGCTAACCTTGCTGGTGAGAATCCCAATCCTTCTGGTGCAAATGCTTATCCCATTTCTACTCTGACTTGGATTCTTGCATATCGCACTGGTAACGGTGAGAAGGCAGATGATATTCGTGCTGCTCTGAAGTATGCTCTGAGTGGTAAAGCACAGGGTATTGCCGATGACTTGGGTTATGTTCCTCTGAGTGGTTCTGTTCTCAACCGAGCACGACTTGCTGTTGAACGCATCGGTAAGTGATGAAACTCTGACAGTCAGGACGGGAAACCGTCTTGACTTTTCTTTACAATTCCTATATAATATTGTTGTAAATCGTTACAAAAGAAAATGACTGTAACTTCTAATGAGTACGGCCAACAAAATATGTGGGCAAAAGAACCCGTAATGTACTATCAGAACTACGGAATGCTGACCCCCAACCAAGTCAAGGAGAGAACTAATGGCCGTTGGGCTATGATGGGATTTGTTGCTGGTGTTATTTCTTATGCTATCACTGGCAACTTCTTCTTCGGTGTCTTCTGATGACTGAAACAATCTTCACCGTTACAGGAGTTGCTTTTTTAGTCCTCCTGAGTTATGCTGTTGAGAAGGTCGTAGAAACTTACTGATGAGTGCTAATATGTTGGGGCAGTTTGCTCTTGCCCTTGAAAAACTTGGATGGGATACCGATGATGAACTTTCTGTTGAAATCGGTGGTGTAGCAGTAACTGGAACTGCAACTCATCCAGATGCTAATGCAAAGTGGGCAAAACCATACGGGACTGTAACTTACCAGAATGATGCGTTTATCGTTATCAAAAATAAAACCAGAAATCCTGTGGTTCCGTCCCAATCTAATCCTGAACTTAAACAACAACATCCATATCAAGGAGAAAACAAATGAACAAGATTTTCACTGATGCTGCTGAAAAACTGAACGGTCGCGCTGCGATGATTGGTTTCATTGCTGCAACTGCTTCGTATCTCACGACTGGCCAGATTATTCCTGGCGTATTCTGATTACTAATTTTTAATTATGTTTAATTTTTTCAATAAAAAAGAAGAAAATACTATGGAGGTCAAAATGCGTAGCGAAGGTTATCAAATTCCTCAAGTAGAATTTGTGTTCCGTGAGGCAGGTGAGTTTGTTACTCGCACTTCTTCCGAACTCTTCAACGGAAAGCGTGTTGTGATTTTTTCACTTCCTGGTGCATTCACTCCTACTTGCTCTGCATACCAACTCCCTGGTTTTGAAGAGAAGTATGAGGAGTTCAAGGCACTTGGTATTGATGAGATTTATTGTATCTCTGTGAATGATGGTTTTGTGATGAACGCTTGGGCTCAAGACCAAAATATTCAAAACGTAAAACTAATTCCCGATGGAAATGCATACTTCACCCGTTCAATGGGTATGCTCGTCAGTAAGTCAAATCTTGGCTTCGGTGAGCGCAGTTGGCGTTACGCTGCTGTGGTAGATAATGGTTTGATTGAGAAACTGTTTGTTGAAGCAGGTCAGCGTGATAATGCTGATACTGATCCTTATGAGGAAACAACTCCAGAATCAGTTCTGGATTACGTGAAATCTACAATTCTAGAAAAAGAACTTGTGTGATTTTGAGGAGGGTTAATTACCCTCCTTTTTTAATAAATATATTTGCTGGTAGGAGTAGGACTAATGAAAATAGATCTCCATAACTTCTTTAGATATTATGATGATAAAAATCCAAAACACGTTGCTGCAGTTGAGCAACTTGAAAAGGATTTAGCAGGTTCTCCTTTACTTGATGATACATCTAACTGGGTTAGGATCTACAGAACTCAATCAGAGAAACCAAAATCTTCAATTCTTGAAGTGCCTTTCTTCCCACAGACGGATAATTACAGGGATGCGAATAGAACCTGTAATTCATCTTCCTGTGCTATGGTGTTGGAATATTTTAAACCTGGCACACTAAAGGGAGCAAAAGGCGATGATGCCTATGTTCAAAAAGTATTTTCCGTTGGTGATACGACAGATCATGTTGTCCAGACCCGTGTTCTGGCATCTTATGGAATTAAGTCATACTTTAGTTACGGTCTTACTTTTGCTGATCTTGATCGTGAGCTTGCCGCTGGGAGACCTGTGGTTATCGGGATCCTTCATCGTGGTCCTTTATCTGCTCCTACTGGTGGGCACATGGTTGTAGTTATTGGTAAAAGTCCTGATGGAAAATCTTATATCTGTAATGACCCTTATGGATCTTTGAATGATGGATACACAGGTTCAGTTAGCAACGGTAAGGGGGCAGTTTACAAACGTGCAGAACTAGCACGTAGATGGTGTCCTAAAGGAAATGATGGATGGGGTAGAATTTTTGAGGCAAAAAAGTAGAACCACCAACCAATAAAGTTCCTTTGGTTGGTGTAAAGTTAATCAAAGAATTTGAAGGTTGTAAATTAAGTGCATATCCAGATCCTCTTACGGGGGGAGTTCCTATCACAATCGGTTGGGGTTCAACTCGTAAAAGAGATGGAACTGGTTTCATAAGAGGTAACACTATCACTCAAGAAGAAGCAGACGATTTGTTATGCTATGATATAGAGACAAGGTTTTTGCCTGAACTTCAAAGAATACCATATTGGAATGAGATGAATGAAAATCAACAAGGAGCTCTTCTATCTTTTGCTTATAATCTTGGTGCTCATTTCTACGGGGGTTCCAATTTTAATACCATAACTAGAGTATTAAAAAACAAAGAGTGGAGTAAAGTTCCGGATGCTTTATATCTCTATCATAATCCAGGTACGAATGTTGCTGAGGGATTAAAGAGAAGAAGAAAAGCAGAGGGTGACCTCTGGAGAAAATAAAATGTATGACCGTCCTTCTAGAACTATGGTGATTGATAAAGGTTTTAATGTTGAAGTTACTTTTTTTTCTGATGAAAGGATAAAAGTAAAGGGTAAACTATTTGATGTTAGTGAGAGAGGTGTATGTGTTCTAATAACAGACGTATTTGATGAACCCCAAATTAATGATGACGGAATGTTAAAAATAGAAAAATCTGGAAAAGCACTTAGAGTGCCTGTAAGAGTAAAATGGATTGACCCTCCTGAAAGTAATAGTATAAGATGTATGGGATTTCAGTCAAAACATAACTTATCTTATACTGATATGTACCCTTACATTAAATAAAAAATAAATAATAATAAACCCTATTGAGGTATGTGATTATGGATGAACTACAACTTGAAGAACTACAAAGGTCAAATCAGCAGAGACAGGATGGAGTTCCTTACAATCCTAATGCTGCTGATCGTTTTGATGAAGGATATACTCCAGGAGGTTTTGGTAAAGATAACACTCCAGTGGAACAAGTTAATCCTGGTCGTGTTCCTGAACTAGAAGTAACTTCACCAATATTGGACGACATTATTCCTCAGGACGTTTATGGGTTTTCTGGGGATAATATTGCTTTTGGACGTAGAGATACTCCCGAAGTTGAAAATACAAGAATAGATTCAACTACTCCATTAAGAAACGCAAATGTCGTTGCTAGCAATTTACCTGGGATTGATAGTATTCCTTCTGATCCTGTGCAAAGTGATGGATCACCTGTCCAAGAAGATGTGGTAGTTCCTCCAGTAGAACCACCAGTGGAACCACCAGTGGAACCACCTCTACCTCCAGTAGAACCTCCAGTGGAACCACCTCTACCTCCAGTAGATCCACCAGTAGATCCTCCAGTGGAACCACCTCTACCTCCAGTGGAACCACCTCTACCTCCAGTAGATCCTCCAGTGGAACCACCTCTACCTCCAGTAGATCCTCCAGAGGAACCACCTCTACCTCCAGTAGATCCTCCAGTGGAACCACCTCTACCTCCAGTAGATCCTCCAGAGGAACCAGAAGATCCAGAAGATCCAGTAGATCCTCCAGAGGAACCAGAAGATCCAGAAGATCCAGAGGAACCAGAAGATCCAGAGGAACCAGAAGATCCAGAGGAACCAGAAGATCCAGAGGAACCAGAAGATCCAGAGGAACCAGAAGATCCAGAGGAACCAGAAGATCCAGAGGAACCAGAAGATCCTGAAGATCCTGAAGAACCAGAAGACCCTGAGGAACCTAATGGTAGTAATCCTGGTAATGATAAAGATGTAGGTAACTCACCTTGGGATGGAGAGACAGGAGCATCAGACAATCCAGGCAAAGGTAATCACCAAGATGGACAAGATCCCGAACCAAACCAACCTCCAGGTGATTCAAAAAATGACGGAGGACAAAATAATGATCCAAAAGATCCTCCTGATAATGGAGGAGATGCTGGAAATGGTGGAGGAAAACCTGATGAACAGCAGAATAATGGATGGGGGAATGGAGATGATGATGCTCCAGGTAATTCCCTCAATCACAATAACGCTGAAAATGATCAAACTCCAAGTGGACATTATGATGATTTTGTTGGAAAATTCCTAGAAGAAAATCCAGTAGATTTAAATGATATTAATACTCACGAAATTCCTAGCGAGCATCCTACTGATAATTTTGATATTAATATTCCTGATGTTGTATTAGATAATTTGCCTGATGTTCACTTTGATCACTTTGACCATCCTATGGACCATTTTGATCACGGACCTCATAGTATGTAAGGATAGGCAATACCCTCATTTAACATTCGTTCATTGACTGTGACTGGATCACCGACACAATAAAGAGTTCCAAGTATCCTTCCGTACTTGTCTTCTTTATGAGTTTCTATGATCCAGTCACCTTCTTTTGCAAGCTCTTTTTCTAACCAGAGCCTTGCATCAGTTCCTTTTTTCTTTTCTTCTAAATTTTTAGTTCTTGTCTCTGCAGCATTAATTCCCTTGAGACGAACTCTTTGTTTAATAGTAATACCAAAACCCAAATCAATATCTAAATCAACAGTGTCTCCATCAATGACTCTGTGAATCTTCTTTATCTTGTACTGATACATTTTCCTGATTTGCGATGAGTAGGATTTTATAAATGACCCAAGCAACACCAATCAAACAAATGCCAAGTAAAATATTAACTGACCAAACTACATCTTTCATTTTCAAAGCCTGGTTTTGAGTGCGATGAGAGTAGCAAGAAGACCCACCAAAGTTTCTACTGATTTTGAGTTTGTGTCGTCACATTTACTTGGTGGCATCTTATCTTTACTTAATCCATTTACAGTATAAAGATATTGTAAATTTAGTGGATGTTTGATATTACATACCAAGTAGTTAAAAAATACTAGAGTAATAATTGCTGATACTACGGCACCCAGTAATATACTGATTACCTTATCTAAAGGTGATTTTTTTTCTGCCTCTTTTTGCTGGTCTTCTGATGAACCTGATAAGTTCTGGGAACTGTTTTCTTGGGGGGATTCTTCTGGCATTTAAAAATACTCCATCATTTGTAATTAATCTGGATATTAATAATGTAATAAGAAAAATTTTTTTCATCTTCCTTCTTGTTTATGTATCCAAGTTTTAAGTTCGTGAAGATAGTTTCTCAACATATCTGCTTTTTCTAGATGCCATAAATCACCACTCTTGAAATACTCTTGAGTGTGGTTGTCTATTGCTTTTAAAATGTTATGAATAGGAGCATTCCAAGGTGCTCTTTCTTCGGTGTTCCATTCCCTTGGCAACTTTACACCTCACTTTTTCTTACCACCATTTTTTGCCTTTTTCGCAGTCGCATTACCTTGATTCTGCTTTGAAGGTCCTTTCTTGGACTTCTTATTTGGCGACTTGGACATTTTAGTAGTTATATTTAAATATTTATGATAGAATAAATATTCTTACAGGTAGTTAGTTGTAAATAGTGGCACTTAAGAAA
>Ga0208784_1000170_pt1 | contig 33461 bp, 36 predicted proteins | sample DEB19_08_DNA_FD_184531 | JGI IMG/M metagenome (GOLD analysis project Ga0208784, IMG submission 184531) | Aqueous microbial communities from the Delaware River and Bay under freshwater to marine salinity gradient to study organic matter... | ecosystem: Environmental > Aquatic > Marine > Coastal ... | reverse complement strand
CAAATTATTTTCTAAAAGGCACTGATAGCGGCCCTACAAATAGGTTTTTGCTGCTTTCAAACGGCGGTCTTTCCAACTACCAGGCCAACAATACCAACCTGTCAGACCGCAGAGAAAAAACCAACTTTGCTCCGGCAGGTGACTATCTTGCCAAGATCTGCGCCATTCCCGTGCAGACCTTCAACTACATCGACCAGAACATGGAAGAAGACCCCGGCCTGACGCTGGGTGTTGTAGCGCAAGATGTTCAAACGGTCGCTCCTGAGTTGGTGATGGAAAGCAACTGGGCAAAAGAAGGCGAAGAACCCAAGATGCGCCTGTCCATCTACCAGACTGATCTGCAATATGCATTGATGAAGTGTATTCAGGAACAACAAGCCCTCATCACCCAACTAACCGCCCGTATCACGGCGCTTGAAGCTAAATAACCCCTGAAAGGAATCACCATGACCACAATCACCTGGACCGTATCCCCAATGGAGCGCCGTACCTCTGATAATTTTGTTCACACTGCGCACTGGCAATGCGTTGGAGTTGATGGGGACATCTCTGACTCTGTGTATGCCACCTGCTCATGGGATGGCGAGCCTGTTGCTGCCTATGATGGTCTGACGCAAGATCAAGTTTTAGCTTGGATCTGGGAGACGGTGGACAAGGACGCCACTGAAGCGGCCGTGCAAGCCAAGATCGACGCGAAGAAGAATCCTGTGTCTGCCTCTGGCCTGCCTTGGTAATAAGGGGTTTCGCCGCTGCCCCATCTCAGCGGTTGCATTTGGAGATATCCATGGAAGATAAGAAGATCGAGTTGAGCCTGAGCCTGGTGAACGCCACTCTGCAGTATCTGGGTACGCGCCCGTACGGTGAGGTGTTCCAGCTGGTTCAAGCCATTCAGGAGCAGGCAATCCCTCAAGTGCCGATGCCTGAGACCAAGCCGGAAGAAGCCCCGGTTCAGTGAGGTTGAAATTGACCCGATAACCATTGGCGTTGCATTTGCCGGGGCCAAAGCGGCGGTAGCCACCATCAAGGAGGTTATCAAGCTCGGTAAGGACGCCAATGAGTTAACCAAGAGTATCGTCGGGTATTTTGACCAGAAGGCCATCATTGAGAAGGCCGAGGCGGTCAAGGAGCGAGAGAAGCGCGAGGCGCTGTGGGACAAGGCCAACGGGGTCAAGCCCAAGAAAACGGATGCAGAGCTAACGTCAGAGGCGATGGAGATTGTCCTGAAGCGACGGGAGCTAGAGAGGCAGGAGTACGAGCTGTACGAGATGCTGGTGTGGTCTGGCCAGGGAAAGATCTGGGACGACATGGTCAAGCTCAGAGAGAGCATGAAGCGGCAGATTGCCAAGGAAGAGGCTGAGGCGGTTAAGCAGAAGATCATTGATGCCGCCAAGGCCCAGGACCGCAAGGACATGATCCAGGACATACAGCTCTCAGTGGCAATCATTGCGGCGTTTAGTCTAGCGATGTACTGGCTGGTCCAGTGGGGGATTTCAAAAGGATTGTGGAGATGATGTTCGGCCTTGAAGATGCGTCTAAAACCATTGGGATTGTTACTGCATCCTTTGCGATGGTTGGTGGCGGTTGGACTCTTGCCGACAAAATGGGCATCTTCAAGAAAGACATTTTGGAATGGTCTCCAGGGTTTTTTAGTATTAGCGATGGCTTTGCAAATGACGAGTTCAAAGTTGTTGTAGCCCGTAAAAAGAACCGCGACGATTGTGAAGTCATCAGTTTCAAGCTAGAAGTGCGCGATGCCGATTTTGTTGTGCATCCAGCCAAGCCAAGTATTGCAACGTTTTCTGGACCTGCCTCATCTGACGTAGACAAGTTTGGGTATAAATTTAAGCTGGATACCGAGCAAAAGGTTGCGCCAGGGCAGGCTACTCTGTTGGCACATATCAAATACAAGTGCCCAGAGGGCGAGGTCATTGTTAACTACCCCAACCACAAGAATCTCAACTTCAACATCAAAGGGTAACCACTAATGCTGACACTACTATCCACCCTGATCTCGTTCCTGATGGGCGGCTTGCCCAAGATCCTGGACTTCTTTCAAGACCGGTCGGACAAGAAGCACGAGCTGGAGCTGGCCCAGATGCAGATCGCCCGGGAGCTTGAGATGCGCAAGCTGGGGTTTGAAGCCCAAGAACGGGTCGAGAATATCCACACCCAACAGATCGAGCTTGAGACCAAGTCCAACGAGAAGGTCTCCATGATTGCCGCCCAGCAGGCTGAGATGCAGGCCATCTACGCCCACGACACGGCGCTCAACGAGGGCACTAGCCAGTGGATGAAGAACTTCCGCGCAAGTGTGCGCCCAGCTATTACCTATGGTTTCTTCTTCCTGCTGGTTGGTATTGACTGCGCCTTGGTTTACCATGGCCTGAGCACCGGCGTTGGGTTCCAAGACATGGCTGATCAATTGTGGGACGACGAGACCCAGGCGCTGTTTGCCAGCATCATTGCGTTCCATTTTGGCGGTCGGGCATTTGGTAAATGAACGTCAGCCCTAAAGCCGTGGCTATGATCAAACACCATGAAGGTGTAAGACAAAAGCCTTACAGATGTCCAGCAAAGCTATGGACGATTGGCGTTGGGCATGTGTTGTACCCGGAGCAGGGTAAGTTGCCCATCGACCAGCGGGATGGGTTTGCCTTGAAGATCGAGGATTTCAGGGTCTTCAGCATGGAGGAAGTTGATGGAATACTTCGCGCAGATCTGGCTCGCTTTGAGCGAGGGGTTCACACCTACATCACTGCTCCTCTTACACAAAGCATGTTTGACGCTCTTGTGTCTTTCAGTTTTAACGTCGGTCTGGGAACACTCCAGCGTTCGACGCTTCGTCAAAAACTCAATAGGGGCGACAAAGAAGGCGCGGGTCAAGAACTGTTGAAGTATTGCATGGCTGGTGGCAAAATACTCAAAGGGTTGCAGAACCGTCGGCTTGACGAACACGCCCTGTTCATGTCGTAGGGATCGAGATGCCGCTCAAGAAAATAATGTTTCGTCCAGGTGTGTCGCGTGAAAATACGCGGTATGCCTCAGAATCTTTGGGCCCAGTCAATGCTGGCACCGAGGTGGTTGGCGGCTGGTACGAGTCTGAGAAGGTTCGTTTCCGTGCTGGAACCCCTGAAAAATTGGGCGGTTGGGTTCAGATCTCTGCCAATTACTTTAAGGGCGTGTGCCGGTCTCTGTGGAACTGGGTGACTCTTACCTCGCTTAACCTGATTGGCGTTGGTACAAACCTAAAGTTCTATATATCCAACGGCGGTGCGTACTACGATATTACGCCTATTAGGGCCACTACCACCCTGACAAACCCGTTCGGGACCATTCTGAACTCCTCGACAGTCCTGGTAACTGACGCTGCTGGCGGGTTTACTGATGGCGCGTATGTAACGTTTAACGGCTCTTCTGCCATAGGTGGCCTGACGTTACTTGGGGAATACAAGATCTCCTTGCAGTCTGCCACTACCTACAACATAACTGCAGAATCCACGGTAGACCTAGTTCTCTCGACAGGCGTATTTACGGCCCAGTTTCAGCTGGCCAACAACGTTGAAGTGGTGTTATCCACCACGGGCGCTTTGCCTACAGGTTTTGTGGCAGGCACGACCTATTACGTCGTTAATACTTCAGGGTACACATTCCAGCTTGCTGCCACTTCTGGGGGCACGGCGATCGTTCCGACCGGCACGCAGTCTGGAATCCATACGGCCACTGCCAAAGCCACGTCTACCACGGCTAGCGGGGGAGGCACGGTGTACGCTATGTACCAGATCAATACCGGCCCTGAGTACACGGTGGCCTTGACGGGATGGGGTGCAGGCGGTTGGGGCTTAGGAGCCTGGGGCGTTGGAGCTACTGGTACAGATGCGTTGCGCCTGTGGAGCCAGTCTAACTTTGGTGAAGATCTAGTATTTGGTCCCCGTGGTGGGGCTATGTACTACTGGAATGCCACTTACAACGTGAATGGCGCTCCTGTCACCATCACCATAGCCACCCCTGGCGTGCTGACGGCCAGTGTGAACTTTGCCAACGGGGACGCCATCATGCTGACCACGACCGGGGCGTTGCCGACTGGTCTGACTCCTGGCACTGTGTATTACGTTGTCAATGCGTCTAGTGGTACATGTAACCTTGCGGCTACAGCTGGTGGTACGCCAATCACTACTTCTGGCTCTCAGTCTGGCACGCATACTATTGCGGCCCGGGGGATCCCGGTCACCTCTCTGTCTGGCGCGTCTGGTGTTCCAACGATTCAGAATTTGATCTTTGTGTCTGACATCAGCCGGTTTGTGTTTGCCTTTGGCTGTAATGACTACGGGGCTACCGCCCAAGACCCCATGTTGATCCGCTGGTCGGACCAAGAGTCTGTGGTGGAGTGGACCCCTGCCGCTACCAACCAGGCTGGCAGTTTGCGCCTATCCCATGGCTCAGAGATTGTGACGTGCTTGCAGACCCGCCAAGAGATTGTGGTGTTCACGGACTCCTCGGTGTATTCACTGCAGTACTTGGGCGCTCCGACTGTCTGGGGTAGCCAGATCCTGGGAGACAACATCTCCATCATGGGTCAGAACGCTACGTCTGTTGCATCTGGTGTGGTGTACTGGATGGGTGTGGACAAGTTCTATAAATACGACGGCCGTGTCTCTACCTTGCGTTGTGACCTGCGTCAGTATATCTATAGCAATATCAACCTGGCTCAGGCTCAGCAGGTGTATAGCGGGACTAACGAGGGCTTTAACGAGGTCTGGTGGTTCTACTGCTCGGCTAATTCAACCCAGATAGATAAGTACGTGGTTTACAACTATCTTGAGGATATTTGGTACTACGGCAACATGGCTCGCACGGCGTGGCTAGACTCTGGTTCCTTGGACTATCCGCTGGCTGCTCCGTACATCAATTCAACGTCTAACAATCTGGTGTACCACGAGAACGGTAATGACGACAACATAACCGGCGTACCTGCGGCCATTGACTCGTATATCTCGTCTTCAGAATTTGACATCAGCGACGGCCATAACTTTGGCTTTATCTGGCGTATCCTGCCTGACTTGACGTTTAGAAGTTCTACTGGGGAGACGACTCCTCAGGTCACTATGACCTTGATCCCGTTGCAGAACTCTGGGTCGGGATATACCAATCCAGCCTCTGTTGGTGGTTCAGACAACGCTACGATCAGCCGTATTGCATCGGCCCCGGTTGAGGAGTTCACTGGCCAGGTCTATGTGCGTGTGCGCGGGCGTCAGCTGGTGTTTAAGGTTCAGGGTAACCAGTTGGGATTGCAGTGGCAACTTGGAGCGCCTCGTATTGACATCAGGCCTGATGGGCGTAGAGGCAACTCATGACGTTGATTGTCACATCAGATGCTGAACTGCTACGGGTTACTCCCCCGAACTTGCCTCTTGCCCCGGGACAATACAGCTCCCAATACCAAGAGCAGTTCAACAATGTGTTACGGCTGTACTTCAACCAGCTCAATAAGATCGTAGGACAGCTTATGGCCTCCAATACAGAAGTACCAATCTCATTTCCGCCCACAGCCCTGGATGCGTTTGGTCGACAGCGGGTTAGCCAGCCCTATACCCTGTTTGATAGCCAGAACCGTTACGCTGCTGATAACCAGTTTGACTCTTCGACGACAGGCACAGGGTCCACCACGTTCAATACAAACCAGGCCAGCGTCAGCATGAGCGTGACGGCCGGTGGCGTGGGTTCTGTAGTGCGTCAGACCTACCGGAGCTTCCCATATCAGCCCGGTAAGGGGTTATTGGTGCTTGCTACCTTTGTGATGGATGCGAGTAACAGCGTCAACCTGACCCAGCGCGTTGGTTATTTCAATACTCAGAACGGTGTGTTCTTCCAGAAGGTAGATGGGGTTAATTCTTTTGTCTTGCGTTCTAACACCTCAGGAACTCCCAGCGATGCCCGTACAGTCAACCAGGCTGATTGGAATGGCGACCCCTTAGATGGGACGGGCACCAGTGGGTATACTTTAGACTTAACAAAACCGCAGATTCTGTGGATGGACTTTGAATGGTTGGGTGTAGGCTCGGTCCGTTGTGGGTTCATCATTAACGGTGAATACATTGTTTGCCACACATTTAACACTGCAAACGTCTATGGCACCACGGTCTACATGACCACGGCCATTCTGCCTGTAAGGTATGAGATTACAACCACGACCTCGGCGGTGGCCGCAACGTTGACCCAGATCTGTTGCTCTGTTGTATCTGAGGGCGGGTTTGAGCAGACGTCAATTGACCATGTGGCGCGTCGCACCACAATCTTTACGACCATTAACACGGCGGCTACGTTCTACCCGATTGTGTCTATTCGATTGGCTTCTGGTCGGACTGGCGCGGTGGTACTACCAAACCGGGTACAGTTTCTTCCCACAACCAGCCAGAACTACGAAGTGGCTTTGCTGAAGAACCCGACTTTGACGGGAGCAACCTGGGCGGCTACAGTTCCATCTGACAGCAACGTGGAATATGACGTTGCAGCCACGGCTATTAGCTCTATTGGGACCATTGCTCAGACAGACTATGTCACTTCCTCAGGTAGTGCTGGCGTTAGCGAAACAAGTGTTCCGACCGGGTACAACTGGGACTTGCAGCTGGGGGTGTCCTTGGCTGGGGTGAGCGATATCTACACACTTGCTGTACGCACGGTGTCTGGCGCAACAACGGGGGATGGATTGGGGTCCATCTCTTTCTACGATCTGACGCAGTAAGGATTCAACATGGCAGACATGAGTATTGAAGAGATTCTCAGTAACGACCTAAAGAATAACTATCCAGAGGGGTATGCCACTGTGGAGGAGTATGCTGCCGGTCTAGAAGATGCCATAAATAACGGAATGAAAATTATTCGGTCTGGCGACGCGTTGCTTATTTATGACGATGTTGCTGAAGGTGTCGCTGAAGCACACGTTATTAACGGCGGTGTCTCTGTCATAAAAGGTATTCAATATCTTTTCAAGGCATTGATGCAGCTTCGTGAGGATGGTTACAAGGAAGTGCAGATTCCTTACGACAAGAAAGAGTTTGCCGGCATTCTTAGTAAGCTCCCAATCTTCCAGGTAACAACTGAGAAGATAGACGATGGAGAAGGTAGAACCTACCTAACAAAAGTGAGGTTAGCATGAGCGGCGCAAAGAAGGTAGCAAAAAAAGGCCTTGCAGCAGTACGCAAGGTTACGGGCGATACGTATGACGCGATTGGGAGAGTTGCTCAGAAGGTTGGTGATGCCGTAGAGTCGGTATTAGAAAACCCAAAAGCACTTGCCGCTGTTGCCATTAGCATGGCATTTCCAGCTGCCGCACCGTCTATTGGTAATTGGATTCTTGGCGCTGAGCTAGCCGCTGCATATCCGGCCGCTGCAGCCGCTGTGGGTAATATGTGTCTCAACACAGCCATGAACGGTGGCGATGTTGGACAAGCTGTTAAGACCACGGCTCTGCAGTACGTTGGCAACATTGGTTCTCAAAAGCTGACCGAGATTGTTAAGAATGCTGATATTGTTCCTGATGCCTTCGCTAAGAACATTGGGACCACAACAACCTATGCAGCCATCCAAGCTGCTCAAGGTAAGGATCCGACGGTTGCTTTGCTAACTGGCGGTGCTAACGCTTGCGCCCAAGTTATTGCTCAGGAGATCCCTGGGTTTACAGAACTTCCGAAGACCACTCAAGAGCAGATTACCCGTGCTACTGCAGCTGCGATCCAGGGTAACAGCACCGGCGTTCTGAATGCGGCCATTGACTTTGGAGTCAAGTTTGCCAAGGACGAGTACAACGCTTACAAAGAAGCTAACAATAACGGGTTTGGTTATGATGCCGCCGCTTGGAAAGACGCTAAGGCAATTGGAGTTACTGATCTAAAAGATTACCAATATGCAAAAGAGATCGGGGCAGATAACCCATACGATCTTCAGGTCGGCAAAGCAATTGGAGCCAAAGATAACTTTGATTTGCAGTTGGCTAAAGACATTGGTCTTAGCACTGCTGACGATTTTAATTATGCCAAGCAAATTGGTGTTAGTAACAAAGAAGATTTTGACTTAGCCAAGGATATTGGTGCTCAAAGCGCACTTGATATTGACTTTGCAAAACAGCTTGGCATTGATACGTCCCAGGATTTTGGTTATGCCAGAAACTTGGGTGTTAATAATACTGAAGATTTTAATTTTGCCAAGCAAGTTGGAGCTCAAGACTTAACTGATTTGAATGTTGCCAAGCAATATGGCATTACAGACAAAGACACGCTTAGCCAGTATTCAGATTTCTTGGGGCATGGCACAGAGAAAGCATCAACCAGCACTATCAAAGGTGCAAACGGCGATACGCTTGAGATTGATAACGAAGGTAACGTTGTCAAGTACACCTATGGCACTGGCGAGAATGAAGTTGATTTGACTGATGCAGTTGCTAAAGCGGCTCGTTCAGGTGGATACACTTTGCGCGGTGATGATGGAAGCACGATTACCATCAATCCCAATGGCACCGTTTCTGCTATGGAAGCACCGGAGGATCAATACCTCCCAAGCGGACAAAAGAAACCGTCAGTTTCTTATGCCAGTCTGATTAAACAAGCTGCTCAGAACCGGGCTATTACCCAAAAGAGTGAGCAAGGTGGTATTAACGAGGCAACAATTGAAGCCAGCGAGCGCATGAAGGCTAGCCCTCTTAACAAGACAGGCTACCAAGTTACTCAAGAAGATATTGCCGGCCTGATCCCCTTGCTTTTGGGTGATGGATCTCAACAGCAAGTTACGCAAGGAGAATCAGAAGATTCTGGTCTTGCTGAAATAGATCCTACGGGTCCATCCAACGAGGATATTAACTTCCTTGGTAATCTTGGCGGCAGGCCAAGTTATCTTGGATCTTTGGAGCGGGAACAGCCTACTGAGGGAGCCCAGGTTGAGCCTGGAAAAGATGCTGGTGCTGTTACGCGAGGTGCAACGTTTGGCCCTCCGGTTGGGGTTGGTGGTGGTGGAGCGGGTTTTGACCGCTACACATCAAGTGGTCCGGTTAATCCGTTTGGTGGTGGTGCTGGGTCTGGCCAATATGGGCTTCCCAGTGGTGGCGTTGACATAATCAAGACCTTGCAATCCGCCGGTCTACAAGATCAAAGCGATGCAGAGACCCAACGTTTGCTGAATGCTCAGGGGCCTGTGGCGATTGGTCGGATCCCGCCTCCAGTCAAGCCCACTGGGTTGCCGGTTCCTGTGGCACCTGTTGCAGCTCCCGCAGCTCCGGCTCTTGCTGCCCAAGCCAATGCGCCTGTTGATCCTTTGAAGCAATTGCAGGAGTATGCAGGCTTGGCGGGTACGGCTGGAAGTGAAACTGTCAACTCGTTGTTGAAGTACCTTTTGTCCACGGGCAGTAAGCCCAGGGGAACAGAGGCGTACAGAGACATGTTCGGAAATATCCGTACCCGATAAATGACCAATTGAATAAAATGCCCCCAAGGAGCTAAAAATGGCACTCGTAATGACTGGTGAGTTTGATCCCGAGACTGGGGAACCGTTATGGTCTTATGAAGAAGATCCCCCGATCACAACCACCCCTGATACTTCAACAAGCGATTATGTAACAGAGATCCCTAACACGACCAAGCCTGGCGAGATTGGGTATAACTGGAAGTACTATTCTGACGGCACAGCCATTTCTCCTGAAGGCAAGTACTTTTACCAAGGGCAGCCTGTCTATGACCCCAACAGGGCAACGCTCAACGATCTGGTTTCTCAGATTAGCAGAGGAAATCTGTCTGCTGCATCAGTTTCAAAATACATCTCTCAAAACCCTGCTCAGGCCGCTGGTCTGGTTGGTGGTTTGATGAATTTGAACACCCAGCCCACGTACAACCGGGTTGGCTATCAAGGTTCTATCCCTCAGTTAGCTGCCACTCGAGCTGCTGTGCCGTACCAGAACGATCCCAATCGTCGTCCTGGCAGTGCGGGCCGTCAGTACTTTACTGATGTGCAATACACCGCCCCTGGCAACGCTGCAGCCGCTCAACAGCAGGCTGTGGAGCAGGCTAAGCAAATTGCCGCGCAACCCGTAAAGGCTGCTCATGGTGGCTTGATGGCTTTGGCCAAGGGTCGTTACCTGCAAGGATCTACTGATGGAATGTCGGATGAACTACCGGCTGAAATCGATGGAGATCAACCGGCCGCTTTAAGTCATGGGGAGTTTGTTGTGCCTGCTGACGTTGTATCTCACCTGGGTAACGGTAATTCTGATGCTGGTGCCAAGAAGCTCTATCAGATGATGGACAAGATCCGTATGGCTCGTACTGGGACTAAGCAACAAGGCAAGCAGATCAACCCAGACAAGTACATGCCTGGCGGCTCGGTGGGCTATGCCGCTGGCGGGGGCATCAAAGGCTATTCCGGAGGTAATTTGGTTGATACTTCTACCAGGCCGGCTGGCACTTCCTACGAATCCAACCTGTCTACTTGGGCTGGTCCTTATGTGACCGGAATGCTGGGTAAGGGGCAGGCTCTGTCTGAGATGCCTTACCAGGCTTATCAGGGGCCACTGACTGCCGGCACTTCTGGCTTGCAGCAACAGGCTTTCCAGACCGCTGGTGGCCTTCAGGTTCCTGGCGCTGTGACCCAAGCAGCTCAGACCGCAGGCAACATTACTGGTCAGATGCAGGGCTTGGCTGGTGCTGCCTTTGGTGCTCCCCAGGCTCAGCAATACATGAACCCGTACCTGCAGGCTTCGCTTGATCCTCAGATCGCAGAGGCTCGTCGTCAAGCTCAGATCACCAACATGGCCAATATGTCCAAGCTGACTCAAGCTGGGGCATATGGCGGTGGTCGTCAGGCAATTATGCAGTCTGAAGCCGATCGTAACTTGGCTACTAACCTGGCCAACATTACGGGCCAGGGTTACAACACCGCCTACCAACAAGCCATGGCTCAGTACAACGCTGACCAGGCTCGTAAGCTCCAGGCTTTGCAAGGTGCTTTGAGTGGCACCCAGGCTCAAGGTTCTCTGGGGGCTCAGGAAAGCCAGATCGGATTGCAGAACCTGGCTCAGCAGGCTGCTCTTGGCCAGACCCAGCGTGGCATCGAGTCCGAAGGCATCGCCGCAGACAAGGCTCAATTCGAAGAGGCCCGCGACTACCCGTACAAGATGGTTCAGTACCAGCAGTCGCTGCTCAGTGGCTTGCCGTTACAGACGCAGGCCCCGATCACGCCTCAGAGTTCTGGCCTTACAAACTTCTCGCAGGGCTATACGGCTTTGCAGAGTTTGTTGAATAATTTGGGTATCAAGGGCACGCCCTAAAAGTAAGGATCAATCATGATGCAACCCAGCGCAAATGGCATTGCCTCCCTGTTTCAAGGGAATCCTGCGGCCTTGCAGCAACGTGTTCAAAAAGAGCAACAGGCCAAGCCTGGCTTGCCTCCTGACCTGACAGAGTTGATGGCTCTTCAGATCCTGACTGAGGAGAATGACGCAGCCCAGAGACAAGCGGCCATGAACCAGCTCCAACAGGCTGGTGGTGCCAACATGCCTACAGTGGCTCAGACCCTGCAGGAGCGGGCTAAGCAGGCTTTGCAAGCGCGCATGATGCAGGCTCAGCAGCAAGCTCAGCAACCGCCCCAACCACAGCCTATCCCGACGGCTCCACCGGCAGACCAGCCTGAGGCTAGCCCTGAGATGTTGCAACAACTGGCTGCTTTGCAAGCCCAGGGTAAGGGTGGCTTGGATCAATTGCCATCGAATGTGGGTAACTATGCTGGTGGTGGAATCATTGCATTCCAAACAGGTGGTGATACTCCACGTCCAGATAAAGAAGATCCAGAAGAACGAGATCGTCGAGAGCGTGAGATGGAAATCCAGCGGCTTATCGCAAGAGCAGAGGCTGACAAGCAAGACCGCCCCCGCGTTGTGAGCCAAGTTCCTCCTGGAGGCCCTGACCTGCCCCAGGGTATTGCTGGAGCGCGTAGATATCCCAAGCCGCCTGAGGTTCGGATGGATACTCCTACACCTCCTTCTGCTCCGCCTGCAACTCCTCCTCAGCCCCGGCCTGCGCCCATGGGCATTCTGACTCCGGAGCAGGCATCTCAGGTTAAACAAGTTCAACTGGACCGCCTGAACCTGAATCCGTATGAGCGTGAGCGTTTGGCTCGGGAAGAGGCTGAGAAGTTTGTTGGTGCTCCTGAAACTGCTAGCCTGCAGTCTTTGGCCGATGAGTTGGCAGCAAAGCGTCAACGTATTGCACAACGTCAGCAAGAGAACAAGGGATTTGATGCTTTGATGCGAAACATTGCTGCAGCTCCTCGTGGTCTTACCTCGGCAGCAGCTGGTGTGTTTGGCAGCGAACGTATGCGGGCTACAGAACGTGAGCTTGAAACGCAAGACTTTGAGACTCTCAAGAGTATGCTTGAGACCCAAGCCAAGATCTCTGACGTTAAGCGTGGCTGGAAGAAAGACCTGTTTACGATTGGCAAAGCAGAGTTTGACAAGGTCTATAAAGACAATTATGACGCCGCCAAAGAGCTTAATAAATCTGATGCAGAAGCCAAGAAGCTGGCCCAAGAGGCTGTGCTTGAGGCTGACAAACAAGCTAATGCCGTTAAAGTTGCGAACATTTATGCCGGCCCGCAAATGGCTGCAAACGCTCGTATTGAAAGGGCAATTGCAAGCTACAAGAAAGCCAATCCCAAGGCTACTGACTATGAAGCTCAGATGGCTGTGACGCAACCAAATGCTTATTTGGCCCCGGATAAACAGACATTGGCAGAGCTTAAAACATTGGCTGACAACTTGAGAGCCATGGCAGATCCAATGAAGAACCCTGATCCTGATTCTCAGAAAGAAGCGGCTCGACAACTGGCCCTGGTTACTGCGACAATGGCTAAGATGGGCGGCGTTGATTTAGGCGGTGCATCTGTCCCCCCGCCAGGCGCAGTACGTTTGAAGCAATGAGGTAAACATGCCTACTTATGAAGTTGATGTTGGGGGTAAAACGTATGAAGTCGATGCCCCCGATCCAAACACGGCATGGCAGTGGGCTAATTACACACACAAGAATCCTCCTAAAGAGCCTGGATTCTTATCCAACGTAGGCGAGCTCCTGGTCAAGGGTGGTAAGCAAGCCTTAACGTCAGCTGAGGTTGCCCCGGCCGTCATCTCTGGCGGCGATGTTGCCGGTAAGTCTCGCGTAATTGCCGAGCAGCTAGCCACGCCCGCGATCAATGAGCCCAAAGAGCTGAAAGACATCAAGGGTGCCTTCAAAGAAGAGGGCAAAGCCTGGGAAGAAGCTCAAGGGTTCATGCAGAGCTCAAAGGCTATTGGCGAGATGCTCTATGAGGTGGGGCGTCAGGCCATTACCAATCCAAAGGGCTTGATGTACATGACCGCTGAGCAGGCGGCAAACATGGTTCCCTCTATCGTCGGCATGTTGGCTGGCGGTAAGGGTGGTGCTATGGTTGGAGCGGCCATTCCTCTACCAGGAGCGACAGCCGTTGGTGCTGGTGTTGGTGGTATCGGCGGCGCATTCACTGGCCAAGCCCCTGTTGAGATCGGCTCTGAGTTCATTGGCCTGATCGGTAAAGAGCTGCAGAACCGTGGGCTAGAGCCGACCGAGCGTAACGTCCAGGCCCTGATGCAGGACAAGGCGTTTGTGCAACAAGCCATCTCTGACGCCCGTACCAAAGGCGCTACCACTGCTGCTATCGACGCAGCTACCACGCTTGCCGGCGGTAGGTTTGCTGGTGGGGCTAAGAACGCTGCTATCAAGGCGGCTCGTACTGAGCTTGGTGCTGGCGCTGATCTGGCTCAAGTGGCCAGCCGTGCCAACGAAATCATGGCCAGCCGCACGCTTGCCCAGAAGGTTGGCCGTGGCCTGGGTGGTGCTGGTATCGACATTGCGGGCGGTGGTATTTCTGAAGCCGGTGGCCAGCTCGCAGCCTATGGCAAGGTAGATCTGGAAGATGTTGCCTTGGAGATGTTGGGCGAGCTTGGAGGGGCGGCTGTTGAAGTTCCCCTGGCAGCACGCTCCCTGCGTACTCCTGGCCTTCCTGGCGCGCTTAAACAGCCTGCACCTACCGTTACCCCTCCCGAGGCTGCTGCGCCTCCCACAGAGCCTCCTGCTGCCCCGCCTGCTCCGCCTGCCGAACCCATGGCGCAAGCAGCTCCGTCAGAGGCCCAAGATACTTCCGAAATGCTGCGGGAGATCCTGGCTCAAACAGAGGAAAGACCTGCTGCACAACCGCCTGTTTCTACTGGTAAACCCGTAGAACCAAAGGTAACACCAGAGCCTGTTACACCCCCAGAAGTGAGTACTTTTGGGACAGAAGTGAAACAAGTTACACCCCCTGCAATGCCTCCTATTGCAGCGGTTGAGCCGCTTAGTGCTCGTATTGGGCCCATTCTTGGTCCCGCCAGGGAAAACGCAAGAAATGAAGAAATATCAGCTGATGACGCCGCTCTTCTAAGAAAGATGGTAGTTAAAACTGTTGAGGATGGTTTGTCTGCTGGAAAGACAAGGCTACAAATTACTCAACAGATAGATGCTTTAACAAAAGGCGGAATAACGCCGTCTGGTTTTTCTCGGATCAATGATTACTTAACTGAGAATGGTGTTAAGGAAGAGCCTGCCGCACCTGCGGTAACGCCTGCCGCCGAGCAACCAGCTCAGCCTGACGTTCCAGTAGGAAGCGTAATTCGTTCGACAGATTTGCCGGACGGCATGCAGACGCGCATTTTCAAAACCGATTCTGGTTATGGATCCGGGCTTTATGACACGGATTCAGGCCAATATGTCAATGGCAGTATTCGTCGGTTTACTGGTCAGGTTGCCGAAGCGCAGGCCGCAAGATATGCAATTGATCTTGAGAAGAAAGCAAAGGCACCTGTTCCTGCTGCGCCAGCTCCTGCCACACCCCCAGCAGTAGGACCGACACCAATCCAGGTCTACATGGGTCTGGAAGATGCTTCAACCGAGTCGTTGAAAGATGGCCCTGTCAAGGATGTGTTGTTAGCAAGTGGCATGATTAACGGCAGAGGAATCTTGACGCCATCTGGCCGTGATTTGCTTACCAAAATCAAGCCACCCGGGCTCAGTGCAAGACAGCCGACCGGCGAAGAAGCCGAGGCGATGATTCGTGAAAACGTGTTGCAACCTGCCGCAAAGGCACCTGCCGTAGCTCCTGCTCCTGAAGCTCCTGCCGCCCTTGCAGTTGAAGCTCCCAAGCCTGCAGTGACGCTGGAGGGCTGGAAACAGGGAACTAATTTTCAAAATCAAAAAACCTGGACAAAAGATATCAATGGTCAATCAGTACAAGTTTTACAAACTGGGCCAAAGTCTTTTTCTGCCAGTAATGCTGATGCAATTGAATCCCCGTCTAATACGTTTAGAACTCTTCAAGAGGCTCAGCGCGCTGCAACCATAAACGCAACAAAACCCGCAGCTCCCAAAGCAGTAGAGCCTGCAGCTCCTGAAGCCAAGCCTACCGAAGCTGACGAGAAAGCCAAGGCTAAGCAAGATCTGGAAGACGCCCTCGGCGATCTGTCCATGCTTCTGACCAAGCCTGGTCGCATGAACATCGTCCCCGAGGAAGAGCAAAAGCTCATGCCGATCCTGACCAGGATCATGGATGCAGCCTTCCGCCTTGGAAAGATCAAGTTCAAGGAAGCTGCCCGGTTTGTGATGGACACGATCCGTTCCAAGCTGGGTGACGAAGCTGCTGACCAGATCACTCTAGATCACTTGCAGGGTGCCTACATTGGCATGGCCGGCAAGTACCAGGATCAGGGCGCTAGCTCCAAGAAAGAAGTCATCGCTGTTGAGTCGATGGAAGGTCTGGCAGAAGCTCCTGCCGTCAATCCTCAGGCGATTGCTGACCACTTCCTGGAAGGCAATGAGTTTGGCAACATCAATGCTGCGCGCATGTTCTTGACCAACAAATTTAATGTTGATGCACGTCCGGGCACAGAGGGTGCCAAGAAAGCCGATGAAGCCATTGAGGCAGGGATAGTTATTGCCGCTCGTCAGATCGTCAAAGACGGCAAGAATCCTCAAGACATTTTTGATAAGTTGGTGGACCTTTATGATCGCCAGCCAAATCTGTCTGTACGTAGCTCAACCAGCGTAGCCAACCAGGCTTACTCCACGCCCGCCCCTCTGGCCTATGTGGCGTCTGAGCTGGCTGGAATCACCAACAAAACCAGCGTGCTTGAGCCCACTGCAGGCAACGGCATGCTGTTGATCGCGGCTAACCCGGACAAAGTTACAGCCAACGAGCTGGACAAGGGTCGCTTTGAGGCTTTGAAATCCATCATGCCTGGCGCAGACATTACCCAGGGTAATGCTCTGGAGATGGACATTGAGAACAACGCATTTGATGTTGTTATTGCCAACCCGCCGTTTGGCAAGGCTGGTGAGATCAGCAACATCGACCACGACATTGTCCTGAAGTCTTTGGTTGGGATGAAGGAAGACGGCCGTGCTGTCTTGATTGTTGGCGGTGTCCAGGCTACGACCGAAGAGGGACGCCGCGAGGGCTACAGAGGCCGTGCCAAGCGTGACTTCTATTACGAGCTGTACAACCTGTACAACGTTGTGGATCACTTCACTGCCGGCGGCAACATGTACGCCAAGCAGGGCACCACCTATCCCGTTGATGTGATCGTGATTGATGGGGTTGGCAAGTCATCCCGCGATCTGCCTGCAGCTGACCTGCCAGAGCTCATCACCACATACGAACAACTGAAGGAGAAGCTAAATGAACCCATGGTATCCCGAGAAGATCGTGGCCCCGCCGGAGCTGACGTCGGTGTTAGTGCCGAGCGGGAAGCTGAGCGAGAAGCAGTGGGTCGAGGCGCTGAGCGACCGAGTGGCGGACCTAGCGCTGAAGGAAGAGAACCCGCTGGAGGCGGCGAACGAGGCGTGTCGGAGGCTAGACCTACCGAGCGTGGACAACGCGAACCAAGTGGGCGAGGCGTTGGTGAAGTACAACCTAAACCTGCTGACGTATCTGAGCGTGGAGCAAAGGGAGAACCAGTGGCCGGCGCAGGTGAGCGGGCCAAGCGAGCCGGCGAAGCAGGCGCTGAAGGACGTGGACTTCCCAAGCTGGGTGGAGTTAGCGTTGTCTCAGGTGAACGTGTCGGATCTGGCCTAGCAGACCGTGCCGGCCTGGAGACCGAGACGGAAAACCAGGTTGCTTACTATCCCCACTCTAAAGCCAGCTCTATTGGAACCCTGGTTCCCAAGGCTATGGCTGAATCGATTGAAAACTCTCTAGCCAAGATTGAGAGCTCGGTCGGAGATCTGGATAACTACGTTGCTGAGTCTCTGGAAATGGATCCTGAGACTGTTCGGGTGTTGTTCTCTGCTGAGCAGGTTGATGCTCTAGCCCTGGCCATCTACAACGCAGAGGCCGGCAAAGGCTTCATCATTGGCGACCAGACCGGCGTGGGTAAGGGCCGTGTTGTGGCTGGGATGATCCGTTACGCGCTGATCAACAACAAGATTCCGTTCTTTGTGACCGAGAAGCCCAACCTGTACTCGGACATGATCCGGGACTTGGACGATATCGGGATGACCAAAGAGCTTGGCCTGGATACAGCTAAGCCCAATATCCTGATTACGAACAATGACGAAACGATTCCCTATACCCTTTTGCGAGAGGTTAATGGGGAGATTGTTGAGAACAACTTAACCCTCAGACCTCCAAAAACTGGCGGTGCAGAGATGGATGCTGTTCTCAAGAAGATGCAGCAAAACGATAGCCTGGGTGATTACAAAGTAGTTTTCACTACGTATAACCAGTTACAAACGGTTAGAGGCAAAGAGACCGAGCGTCAGAGATTTATCAATCAGTTTGCCGCTGGCAACTACATGATCTTTGACGAGAGCCACAACGCTGGCGGTGCTGGTGAGACCCAGGCTCGAACCAAAGAACAAAGAGAGAAGGCCAAAGCGGGTGAAAGCCTGGTGACCGGGCGCGCATCCTTTGTGCGTAACTTGGTCCGTAAAGCATTCGGCACATTCTTCTCCTCGGCTACGTATGCCAAACGTCCTGACGTGATGGATCTTTATTCCAGCACGGACATGAGCCTGGCTGTGGATAAGATTTCTGATCTGGCAGAAGCCATCAAGGCTGGTGGAATTCCGATGCAGCAGACCGTGGCCCGTATGCTGACTCAGGTTGGCCAGTACATTCGCCGCGAGCGCACGTTCGCAGGTGTCTCTTACAACACGCAGGAAACCAGCGTAGACAAAGCCACAGCCGAAAACATGGCTACGTCTATGCGTGACATCCTGGCCTTCTCTCGCGCCAAGGAAGTAGTTGTCAAAGGCTTACAAAAAGAGTTTGACAAGCAAGGTGCCAAGCTGGCCATAGAAGGCGAAAAGACTAAGGTGCAGAGTGCGAACTTTGGTTCAACCATGCACAATCTGATTAACCAGATGTTGTTGTCTTTGAAGGCGCAGGACTCTGTACGTCACGCTATCGAGAGATTGAAGGCTGGCGAGAAGGTTGTCATGACCGTATCTAATACCATGGGCTCTTTCTTGAAGAGCTATGCTGATGATATGGACTTGAACGTTGGCGATGCCGTTGAGCTGTCATTCAAGGATCTGTACAACCGTTACCTTGAGAAACAACGGATTGTCACAATAAAACGCCCGAACGGACAACGTGAAGAGTATCGTTTGACGGACGCCGACCTTGGGCCTGAATTGACCAAGCAATTCAATGATATTCAAAAGTTCATTGAGAATGCTGGCTTTGGTTCTGCACCCATGTCTCCGATTGACTACATGCATGCAGAACTGCGTAAGGCAGGCTACAAGACTGAAGAGATCACGGGTCGTACCATGACCCTGAACTACGAGAGTGGCCGTCCCATCCTGACTAGCCGTTCTGCCAACATCAAGCAACGTGTTAAGGCTGTCAAAAACTTTAACAGCGGCGCAGTTGACGTAATTATCCTGAACCAGGCTGGTTCTACCGGACTGTCGTTGCACGCCTCTAGCAAGTTCAAGGATCAGCGTAAGCGTCACATGATCATTGTTCAACCAGAGGTAAACATCGACACCCACATGCAGATGCTGGGCCGTGTTCACCGTACTGGTCAGGTTATCCCGCCTGCGTACTCTCAGATGATGGCTGACATCCCCGCTGAGATGCGCCCTGCCGCCATCCTGCTCAAGAAGATGGCCAGCCTGAACGCCAACACCACGGCTTCACGCAAGTCCGCTGTGACGGCTGAAGGCGCTGTTGACTTCATGAACGAGTATGGTGGTCAGGTTGCCCAGGAATACCTGCGTGACAACCCAGAGGTTTATGAAGCCCTGGGCGGCAAGAAGATCATGGAGATTGCAGAGGATCCGTCCGAGGCCGGCGAAGAAGATATTCGCAAGCTAACTGGGTATATCCCAATCCTGTCGATTAAACAGCAAGAAGAGATTTATAAGGATTTGGTTGAGCGCTACAACGATCTGATCGAGCGTGAAGATAGCATGGGCACGAACAAGCTGGAAGCCAAGGCTGTTGACTTGGATGCCAAGACCATTGCGTCTGTTGCCATCACCGAGGATAAGGGTGATCCGTCTGTCTTTGCCAGGCCCGCCATCATGGAAAAGGTGGACGTTAAGCGCACGGTCAAACCTTATTCCAAAGAAGAGGTCGAGCGTCAGGTTGACGAAAATCTTATTTCAGGTTCAGGAAACAAAAAATCCGAATTAAGCGTTCGCCACAAGGCTTATGTTAATGCCGCTGTTGAGAAAATGGAGGCAGAGAAGGAACCTGATCGCGTCAAGATTGAAAACTTCAAAAGCCAAAACAACGCCCAATACACCCACATTAAGACGGTCCTGACTGAGTTCCCGATCGGCACTCCTGTGGTGGTCAAGCATTCCAAGGGTATGCTGGTCAAGGGCGTTGTGACCGACATCCAGAACAAGCAAAAGACCAAGAACCCTGCGGCCGGCTCTGACTGGAAGATGACGATTGCCCTGGCTGACGGGGATGCCAAGTCCATCTCAATGACGTTCTCTCAGATTGGTAGCGTGTACCAGCTGAAGCGAGAGACTGAGACACCTTGGTTCAACCAAGAGACCGACAAGTTCGAATACATCCCCATGCTGGATCTGTTCGACAAGGGTGCAACTGTGCGCCGTGAGAAGCGTTGGATGGTGACCGGCAACATCCTGGCTGGGTTTGCTGCTGTCAACAACATGGGCCAGATCATCACCTATACCAAGGATGATGGAACAACGGCCCAGGGTATCTTGATGCCCCGCACGTTTGACTTTGAGAAAGCTCAGAAGAACGCAGATGTACGCCTGAAGAACCTTGCCGCGGTAATGGACTTCTTCAACACATTTGGCCGTAATGCTGAGATCAGCACGCCGGATGGGAATCTGAGAATTGCCTACATGGGCGGGACTGAGTACCGCTTTGTTACACCCAGCTCCAAGCGTGAGGGCGGTTCTTTCTATCTGGACAAGGGCCTGACCGATATCACTGGTGACTTGTACAAGTCTGGCCAGATCATGCGCGCAACGGTCTATGACCAGGATAAAGCCAACGAAGCTATCCAGTACCTGTTGGCTGACCGGGGCGAGACTCTGATTGCTTACAACCACAAGGACGAAGCTCGGGAGATGTTTGCTCCCAAGATTCCTCTGGCTAACGTACAGCCTGATGTTGAGCGTGAGAGTCTGGATACCACGAGTAATTTTGTTGCTGACCGCGAGACGTTGATCCGTAGATACCAGAGCCTGCGTCAGAAGCGTGGCTCGATCATGCGTAAGTTCAAAAAGGGTGAAGCCGGCTTGAATGAGCAAGAGGAAATCAATACGCTTGATGATGTTGCTAGCCAGCTCAAGGATGAGATCGCTGCAAGCAAGGTCAAGCGCACAGACGCCAAGAACTTCTTTGCCCAGGCCACCAAGCAGTGGAACGAAGGCAACATCAGCGATGACGTGTACGCTGCCATCAAGACGATGTACGAGAAGTTCCCCTTCGTGCTGGAAGGGCTGAACCTGTCGGTCAAACAACAGCCGGCAGACAGTAATGCCGCTGGTCAGTTCTTCTCTCTGGCTCGTCTGGTCCGTCTGTACAAAGGAACCAACGGCGTCCAAGATCCTGTGACCATTCGTCACGAGGTCACCCATGGCCTCGAGCAGATGATGACTGCTGATGCTGCGGCAGACCTGATCATGGATTGGACAGACAAGCTGGGTAAAGCGATCAAGAAAGAGAAGTCTCCCAAGGCCCGGGCTTACTTCCAGGCGATCCTTGAGTTCTTTGAGAACCCGTCGATCGAGGCATATAAAAATGCCATGGGCTTGATGCCTAGCTACGACTATTACCAGTACATCAACCCGTCTGAGTACTGGGCTGTCAATGCTGAGAAGCTGATGGCGCGCAAGCTGGGTACCGCCTGGGATAAGTTTGTCCTAGCCGCTAAGCGCTTGTTCGAAGGTCTGAAGTACATGTTCGGGTTTGACAACCAGTACGTTGTGCATCGGATCTTCAACGACATCATGACGTCTAAGGGTGAACGTTTTACCAAAGCGGCCCTGAATGACTACGTTGAAGCCAGCGTGATGGGCATGCTCAACCTGGATGAGAACACGCGCCGCAACTACAAGGGCAAGCCTGCTCCTCTGTCTGTGTGGGATTCTCCTGAGAAGTCCAAGATGGACGACTGGGCATACCGCTGGCAGGACAAGCACGTTGATACTAAGCGTGTTGTGCAGGCTGTGGTCAAAGGCATTGGCGAGATTGCTGACCGCTTTGACGCCTACCTGAAAGAGACGCTGTACCACGGTCGTGTTTCAAAGCAGACCATGGATTTCCTCAAGCGTGACTTCCGTCCGTTCATCGAGAAGATGGACAAGATGGGCGTCAAGGTTGACGAGTTTGAGTTCTACCTGCAGAACCGCCACGCCCAGGAATACAACAATCTCATCGCGGCCCGTAACCCTGGCATGCCTGACGCTGGTTCTGGCATCCCCACTGATGATGCAATTGCTTATCTCAACGGCCTGAGCAAGGAAGAGAAAGCTAAGTACGAAGAGCTGGCCAAGGACATCGACAAGTTTGTCGAGGGCACCCAGGACATGCTGGTGGCCAACGGGCTTGAAACCCAGGAGCGTATCGATTCTTGGCGTGACATGTTCAAGCACTACGTCCCGCTCAAGCGCGATCCCAACGAGCTGGACTTTGTGAACCCGAGCTTTGGCATGGGTAAGGGCTTTGCCATCAAGGGTGACTTCTCCCGTACGGCTACCGGCTCGCTGAAGACGGTTGTGGATATCCTGAACAACATTGCCCTCCAGCGTGAGATGGCGATCGTCAGGTCTGAGAAAGCCCGCGTGGGTCGTGCTCTGTACGGCATGGCTCTGCAGGCTCCCAACCCTGAGTTCTGGATGCCCATCAATCCTGATGCGGTCAAGAACAAGAAGAAGCTGATCGCCGAGCTCCAGGCTATGGGCTTGGATCCTGACACGGCAGAGAACATCTTCCAGCAACCACGCAGTCCTAGCATCGATAAGAAAACAGGACTGGTTCAATACCGAATCAATCCCAACGTTCTTAATGCAGAGAACGTGTTCCCGGTTCGTATCAATGGCAAAGACCGGTTCATCATCTTTAACCCGGCTGATGAGCGTGCCAAACGTATGGTCAAGGCTCTGAAGAACCTGGACGCCAACCAGCTTGAGAACGGGCTGGACACGGTTGCTGAGCTGACCCGCCTGATCGCGGCCATGAACACCCAGTTCAACCCTGTGTTCGGTGCCTGGAACTTTGTGCGTGACGTGGAGTCTGCAGCCGTTAACCTGACTGGCACTCCGATCGCAGACAAGCGCATGGAAGTTGTGGCCGGGGCTATCCCTGCGCTCAAAGCTATCTACCGTGACCTGCGCGGCAAGACCCCGAAGGATGCCGAGGCTAAGGAGTGGATCGACCTGTACGAGCGCTTCGCTAACGCTGGTGGCCAGACTGGTTACCGCGAGCAGTTCACGCGCGCCAAGGACAAGGCAACCCTGGTTCAACGTGAGATGGCCCGTCTGGACCGCTCTAATGTGCGCCGGGTTGCCCAGTCTGTGGCTGACTGGTTGTCTGACTACAACGACGCCATGGAAAACGCCGTGCGTCTGTCAGCATTCAAGGCTGGCCTGGAGTCAGGCATGTCCGAGGATCGGGCTGCTGAGTTGGCCAAGAACCTTACGGTTAACTTCAACCGTAAAGGATCCTGGACTACCAATGCTAATGCCTTCTATGCCTTCCTGAACGCCTCTGTGCAGGGCTCTGCCCGTATGGCTCAGTTGCTCTTCAAGCGTGATGACAATGGCAAGATCAGCCTGACAAAGGGTGGTAAGGCTGTTATCGCTGGCGGCATGATGATTGGGGCAATGCAAGCTGCGCTCCTGGCCTTCGCAGGCTTTGACGCAGACGAGCCCCCTGAGTTCCTGAAGAACAAGAACCTGATCATCCCCAACCCGTTTGGCCAAGGCTACGCAATCATCCCGATGCCACTGGGTTTGAACGTGTTCCCCAACGTGGCACGCCTGGTGACCGAGTATGCACTGACCCAGGCCGGGGCTATGACGGGCAAGCGTGATCTGCCCAAGACCATACTGAGCATTGCCTCTGCTGTGCTGGATGCCTTCAACCCGCTGGGTTCTAGCGGCCTGATCCAGACCCTGTCGCCCACGTTGTCAGATCCATTTTTTGCTATCGCTGAGAACAAGGATGCCTTTGGCCGGCCGATCTCCAAGGAGAACCGTGCTACCAATCCGTCGCCTGGATGGGAGCGCAGCCGAGACAATGCATCTGCTATCAGCCAGGGTCTGGCCTACGGTATCAACTACCTGACGGGTGGTGGTAAGTACGGCATCGGGGCATTCAGCCCGACCGCTGACGACATTGACTATGCTTTCTCCCAGTACGTGGGTGGCCTGGGTCGTGAGGTTGCCAAAGCTGCCGGCTTCGTCAAGGCCAAGGTCGAGGGTGAAGAAACCCCGCCGTACAAGGTGCCGATCCTGGGCAAGGCTTATGGTGAGACAGAGACCCCGTCAGCTGTGTCGGACAAGTTCTACAAGAACGTCACGATGTTGGCTGAGCTCGAGGGTGAGATGAAGCGCATGCGGGAGAAGCGTGAGAATCTCTCAGAGTTCATGAAGGATAATCCCGAGTACCGATTCATCCAGAACGCCAACAACCTGGAGAATCAGATTTCCAAGATTAACAAGACGATCAAGGAAATACAAAAGCGCCCGGAGACTGAGCAGACCAAGGCCCAGATCGAGCGCTACAAAGAACAAAAGCAACGGATGATGAATAACTTCAATGAACGTATCAAGGCTTTACAACGTCAATAAGACCACGAGAGAAGAGCTCACCGATAGTCCCCCGGTGAGCCTCTTCCCATACTTCCTTACGCTCTTCCTTGCTCATCTTGCTGCCCTGATCCAAGTCTGCATGGCACCGATAGCATAGAGCTGCGATCCTGAAGTCGTGGGCCTTGATGCCCTTACCCTTGCCGTCCCTCAGCTGATTAGAGTGCGCGGCTACCACCGTGCCATCCTGGATGCCGCACTGCTGGCAGGGTAGCTGGCGCACGGCCTCGGTGAGCTTGGAGTTGCGGTAGTTCAAGACGCCTTCTTTCTCTTCTTGATGGCCACAATGCCAGCCTCCTCCACGGGTTTCCTGGCGTCCATCATCATGTCTGCCTGCTCGTAGGCATCCTTGGCGGCTGTTTCATAGAAACCGTTTTTGTTAAGCAAACCACACAAGGCAAACATGGCGGCTAGGTCTCGTAGGTTTTCTTCATGTTCAGTCATTAGTGCCTCGTTGTATCCATGTTCTGAGCCTCAAAGTAATCGATAGCACGCTCCATATGCGCCCGGATCATGTTGTCTGACATGCCAAGCTCTAGCGATGTCCCAACTACTGCCAGGTACATCCCGGCCAGCAGTGGGATCATCTCCTGCTCATCATGTTCATTGATAAGCTGGACAAACTTATAGGCGTACTTCTCTTTGTTCACGGCTCTAGTTGTTCCAACTGGTCAACCAAGACCTCGCTCAAGTACTTGCCCTTGATAGCGATGTGCTCGATCTCCTTGCAGGCGTCAATGACCTTGATGCAGTCCTTCACGGCCTTGCGGTAGCCGGCGTCGTAGCTTCCGTCACCATCCAAGATCATCTGGATAGCATCACGTACAGTGCTCGATGCCTTGCGCTCCTTGGCCAGCTCCTTGATCTGGTCGTGGTACTCGGGCGGCAAGTACACGCTGTAGGGGATGAGTTTCTTCATGAACGCCTCCATGCGTCAAAACTGTTCTTTAGTTTTACAAATAGCTCGCGTGCTTCCTGATCTGTCTTTAGCTCCTTCCTGGACTCAATGCCAAGGTAAGAGATTAGCCATTCAGTGCAAGCCTTTTCGTTTTTCTCAAATAACCATTCTTTGGCGTGGAGCCATTCCCAGAAGTCTGGGTCACGGCACAGGATACCAGCCATCTTGACAGCATGGTCTCCCGGAAACTCGTTATTGCGGTTCATGGGTTGCTCATTCTCGTCGAGTCGCACCATTACAACAACATACCGGGAGCCAACAAAGTCACGAACTAGATCGTCAGGTATTTCATCTGGGTGAACAGCCAAAGTCAGGATATATCCATCCTTAGACTGTTTCAACCCAGCCTTGACGCCTTCAAATTGAATCGTTGGCTCGGTCAAGTTTTTCCTCCAGTAATTCAACCACGGCGGTCAGGCCGACGACCTGCTTCTCCAGCTCATGTGCCATCTTGATGATGCGTGCCTTTGCCTTGGTCAGATCATTGTTCTCCTTGACGCTGGACTCCAGGGCCTCCTGCAGCTGCTTGGACAGCTTCTCCCAGTCAGTCGGCGGACGGCCAACACGAGCCTTACGAGGACGGCCGCGCTTGGCGGGCTTGGTAGATACAGTAATGGTATTAGTCATCCCAGGGATCCTTTCCAGGTGCAGATGCTGCGGGTTTCTTGTAGGTGTTGACCTTCAGGCCAACCTTGCGATTGCCATCCTTGTCCTTGCTGACCCAGCCGTCGAGCTTGATCACGACATGGTCTGACTCGGCCTCTTTGATGAGCTCACGTATCAGGTCGATCTCGATCTTGATGTCCCCCTTCATGTCAGGCTGGGTGTCTGTCTTCTTGTACTGGTTAGACCAGAGTGTTCCGCGATTGGGATAGTCCATGTTTACTCCTTAAATGAACCTTTGGTTTTCTTGAGCAGCTCGAGTGCGTCTGCGTAGATGGTGGGTGTCTCCTCCTTCAGGCGGTCGAAGTGAACCTTGTTAACCCGGAAGATGTTGTTAACGTCTTCTGCGCTCTTGGCCAGCTCCAGGGCAACCTCAACAGCATCCATGATGGCCTGTGCCCAGTCACCGCCATCTTTCTCCTTGAGCACAATGTTCCACTCACCACCATTGCCTGACGTCTTCTTCTCAGGGGAGGGCTTAGGCTCAGGCTTAGGTGTGGGCTTGACCTCTTCTACCTTAGCCTCAGGCTTCTTACGCTCGTTATAGGAAGCCGTAGCCTTGTTGGCGTCGTCGTCTTCTGGTGCGATACCGCAGGCGGCTTGCAGGCTATAGCGGCGTGCATAGGTAAGCGCGCCACCGAAACCCTGGGGGTCGTGCTTGGCTGCGGGGATGTGCAGTTTACCGGCGCTGAACTGCTGGCCAGACTCGTGCAAGAACGTGGTCTCAACAATCACCCCGTCATCACACAGGTGGGTCTGCTGCATGAGCATGATGCCGTTGTTGTTCAAGGCGTCAATCACTGCCTCGATACATGCATCCAGGGCCGCGTAACGAGTCTTAAAGTGTGGGTTGCTGCTCGTCTTGAGAGCAGGCCCGAACTCTTTCTGGGCCTTGGTCAGTGCTGCGAAGATCTCTTTCATTTTGTTCCTTCTCGGTTCTTGGCGAACTCATAGTCATTGCGATACTCAGTAGGCGGGGTCCACCCGTGCTTGCGCCACAGGAGCTGGACGTCTGATCCCTTCTTGTAAACAAAAAACGGATTCATCAGGCCGGCGGGCTTGGTGTGGTGGACCATAGGTTCTTTTTTCATTTAGGCCCCCTTACTCATGCTGCCAAAGCGAGAACGCGGCCAGAGCAACAACGTAGAAGGAGTGGCCCCTGCATCGATGAGCTCCTTCTCTGCGTACACATCACGGTGGAAGTGGCCGAACCCAGGCCGCACAAATGCCGTGGCATCCTGATAGTGCGGGACGTAAATGATCTGGCCCAGCTTGTACACCTTGGTAACGAACTTGTCTGCTATGTCTTTCATTCGACTTCTCCTTGCGCCAGGTAGGATTGATATTGATCACAGAACCTGCTGACCTGGCAAAAGGTTTTGCAGCGGGTTCTTTCTCCGGGGCGGACCTCAACTTCGTAGTCCTTCCCATACTCGGCCAATTTGATATTGGCTTCTTCTAAGGTAGAGCAGACGTTGCGTGCCTTGACTCCACCCTTCTTCTTAACCGCGTATGTGCTTGGTTTCTCCCACATCTCGTCGGCATTGCACTGGGTCAGGTCGTCTCCAGTATCAAACTGAAACTCTGCTTCTGAATGCTTGATCAAACGCTCGCGGATGAACGACTCTCTCATCTCGTATGGCCATAGCTGGATCGGGATTGTCTTGATGGGGGCGTCAGGATACGACTCTTTGAGAGCTGCGTCACGTCGGCTCCAATCCCTGATGATGGCCACAATCTCTAAATTCTTGACCGGGACTTGCTTCACCGTCTCAACTAGCCATGCGTAGATGTTGAGCTGATACTCCCAGTCGATCTTCTCGTTCATCACTGACCATGCGCCCGTGGTCTTGTAGTCGTTGATGGTGATGCTGCCGTCTTCGTTCACGATCTGCAGATCAATAGCACCAGAGATATTCCAACCATCGAGCTGTGCGTGCAGGCGCTCTTCGACTAAGTGGTTGTCATCCTTGCCATGTTCTAGCACGCCGTGGATGGCCGTGCCAAAGATAGACCAGACCATGTCGGCCACGTCTGTCTCAATCTCTTGCTCGTGGGCCTTACGCAACTGGACGATGCGGGGTGAGTTGATGAGCTCGGTCACAGACAGGTGAGCCTTACCCTTGGAGTAGGTCGGGCGCTTCGTGATGTTGACGAAGGTCTGGGGTAGGTTGTATTTGTTAGTGATGATCATTTGATTGCCCTCAGTACAAACATAAATGTCTCCGGGCCTTCATCAACGAAGGACGGCTCGAAGTTAGCCTTGTAGATATTGCGGAAGTCAGACATGGAAGTCTTACCCACCTGATCTGCGTAGGCTTGCTGGCTCAGGAACACCAGGTTCTCTTTCACCAGGATGCGTGTGTGGCTCGGGTCACCCAGGGCCCAGATCGAGTTCTTGCTTGGGCATGTAGCCAGCAGGTGTCCGTTGGGTTTAAGCACGCGCCAGAAGTCAGAGAACTGACGGAAGAAAAACTTGTAGTCACCCTGGCTACCTGTGTGCTCGAGCACCTCGTATGCGTGGATCTCATCGAAGGAGTTGTCTTCGAATGGGAGGGAGTCTTGCATCAGATCCCACACAACATCAGGCTTGTGGTCTGGGTTGTAGTCCAGCGTGGTCAGGTTAGACCATTCTTTAGACCCATCGCAGGTCAGGCGCTTAGTCCTCTCAGACCCGCAGCCGATCAGTAGTTCACGCTTCATGATTGCCCCTTGCTCGGATGGCTTCAGCGCACGCTGATTTCATGCTGTATCCTGAACGTGGGTCATCACGCTCATAATGATCTTGAGCCTCACACACCTTCGCACATGCTTCATGAGCCGCCTCCCACGCTTCCTGTGCCGCGAGATATGCTGGAGTGTCATTGGTGTATTTGGCTCGGTGCGAAGCGCTGTAAAACCATTCTTTGAAGTTCATGCTTGCCCCCTTGCTCGGATAGCGGCGTCAACTTCATCGCCGTTTAGAACGCCCCACCGTTTTGCGTGAGCTTTTCTGCACAGGCTGCGGTAAACAGCGTCATCAGCCTTTGCAATATCGTCAGCGGTATCAACGTCGTCCAGCAGCATCCAAAGCCGAAGTGATTTTTTGCGCTCATGGGCGATGGCAAGATTTGCAAATCTTTCAATCTCTGCCACCCCCCAGCGATGCGGCTCTGTCCATCCGTCACCGCTTCGCAGCATTCCAGCCTCCCGCGCCATGCGGATGATGTCATCTCTGTTCATTTTTTTCCCTTTCTCGAATTGCTAAAGCGCAATCCATCATGGTTGCCAATTCGGCCTGTGCTATGTTGGGCTGGTCTTCCCATTCAATTGGAAGAGACTCACACAACTTCGCGCATTCCTCTCGCTCAGCTTTCATGCCGGCAAGATAAGCTGCCATCCAGATCTCTTTGGCCACGTCAATATCAACAAGGCCCAGGAGATCGTTCTCGTCAGACTCCCACCATTCGTCAAAGTGAGGAACCCTTCTTTGTTCATACTGCGTGCTTGACATTTTTTCTCCGTCAACTAAAATCTGTGACACATTGTACCCACAACAATTCATGTGTTGCAAGAACTTTATGAAATATTTTTTAGGTGTTGACCCGGGAGCTCTTGGCGCGCTGGCTGTCATCAATGAAGACGGGGTACTTGTCGCTGTACACGACATGCCGTTTGACCTGGTGAAGATCGGCAAAACAAACAAGAAGCGGATCAACGCTGAAAAAATACAACAGATCCTGTCAGAAATGCAGAGTAATCTGTTTGGGAACCAGTGTTGTGCTTGGGTCGAAAAGGTTGGTGCCAGGCCCGGCCAGGGAGTTAGCTCGTGCTTTGCCTTTGGCGAGGCATACGGGCTCGTTAGAGGCGTTATGGCGGGGCTTTGCATCCCTACCCATACCGTGGCACCAGCCGTGTGGAAAAAAGCGCTCAAACTCGGTTCTAGCAAGGAATCCAGCCGCCTTATGGCCATGGAGATATGGCCTGAGGATGCTCGTGTGTTCAAGCGCGTGAAAGATGACGGCCGTGCAGAGGCTGCGCTGTTAGCCCTGTATGGAAAAACTAATACTTAAGTTACGTTTTGTAACTTGTTACACCCTGGAGGAGATATGACCTGGCCTTTCCCGCCCTTTCCGTTACCCCCTTACAAAGAACCTAAGGGGCCCATTTATCCTTCCGATGCAGAAGATGCTCCGGTATAGTAAAGGCGCAGTTGCTTTACCCCGGTCTGGTGCCGGGGTCTTTTTTATGATTGATTACGCATACCCAACCATGCTGGCCGAGCGGGCTCTTGACGAGCTACACCGCGCCATGCTCAGACGTGACTACGACACGGCCCTGGAACAGGCTCTCGAGGCGGCGACCCAGTGTCGCATCATCTCGGTGTCTATCAGGGATATGGCTGAGAAAGAACTGGAGAGAGTCAATGCTCACAGGAATACTGTTTAGCAAGTACCCATTCTTGCAAATCAATTGGACCCAGGACGTCGAGCCATGGCCGGCGGATATCGGGACGGCCAAGGTGACGAGTTGCCTGAATCGCTTCGAGATGCTGCTCGAGGGGGATATTCCCTCTGACGCCGTAAGGACTTGGGCGCATGAGCAGTTGGATGCATGGCTGGACGAGCGATAGAATTTTTAGATCCAGGCGGTCCAACGGGTTAGCGCCGTTGCTCTGAATTCAAACAGTCACACTGCTTCATGTGAGCCGCTTGGATACCTTTTTTGCCTGGGCTGAACCGGGTTAGCGCCGGGGAATACTTTTCGAAAGTGTTGTTCAAACCGCCACTGCTTTATGTGAGCAGCCCAGGCACCCTGTTGCAGGGTCTTAAAAACCGTGGTACATTTCACCCGTCGGTGTGGCAACCGGCGATTGAAGATAAGTTGCAAACCCCGCAGGGTACTGTGTGGTCTTGTCGTGTAGTAGGCGAGTCTTTTGGACTTATCTTCAATCGCTTGCTGCTGCTCCGCCAAGAGCCAAGGCCACAGAGTATCTTGCGGGGTTTTTGCTTTTGGCACCGGCTTTGCGCTGATCCTCTTGGTGACACGAACGTTCTTGTTCAGCGCGAGAGCCATAAGAACTACCGCCGTGGCAAGCGCGGGTGGAGATAGCGCTGGATGTTGATGAAAACGCCAGAACGGATCCAGGTCGAGAGATTGGGGTAATCCGGGGTAACGACAGCATCCAGGTCAAGCTCGGTCAGTGCGCTAAGGAGGGGTCTCACAATGGGCCTAAATGTCTGACCAGTTGCGCCGGAACATTGAGAGGTAAGCGCAACCAAAAGGGCGACGGAACGACCGACGGGCGATCCCAGACTTTTGATCTTCAGCCAACCCCGCGTCCAGTGGGCTAGGGGTGGGTTGTGTCCAAGCAGCTCAGGCCCTCACTCGGGGCGATAACCAAGGGGCAGGCATGTCAGATAAGACTGAGAATAAACGGGTTAAGGGTAGTGTTTTGCCTTGGTTTGTTAGTTCTTGGTTTAGTGAGGTAAACAGGCTTGTCCCAAGGAAACTAAGACCACACAGACTGGAGATAAGGACTTACCCTAATCATGGATATAACACTTGACTTGCTGAGAATTCATGAGTTACATTTCAAAAACCTTAACAAGGAGAACAGCATGAGCGAGGAAAAGGATTTGCACGCTAAGGTCAAGTCACCTTATGTGGTGGTCTATGGCCAGCCTTTGTGCCTGACCAGGGGCTTTGACAACCTGAGGAAGCAGAAGCACAAGATCATCAAGCGCAGGGTGGATACGTCGTTTGAGATTCTCGAGCGCCCGATGAAGATGGTGGACGTAGAGATCTTCTACCCGGTGCTCAACCGATACGAGGAGATGGGTGAATACTGGGCGGACGTAGACACTGGGACGCTCTATGACCCGTTCGACGGCAAGTGCATGTCCAGCACCTCGATGACCTTGATTTTGGAGTAAGAATGGACACGCCGTACTACCCCGGAAAGTCAGTCGAAATTGCATCGATTGACAAGAATGGAAAACTAAATACTTTTCACACCAGTGGCCTCACGCTCAGGGATGCTATAGCTATGGACGTGTTGCGCCTGGAGCTAAAGGACCAGCTGTATCGCAACAAGATTCAAAAACCCCAGGATATCGCCCGGTGGTGCTACGAGATGGCCAACGCGATGATTGAGGAGAGAAGCAAATGACACCAGAGGACGAAGCATTTGACTGCATTGAGAAGGCCCAGGGCTGGCGCAAGCGGCAGATCGCAGACAAGGTAGACGTAGATCCATACACCACCAAGGTCAGGAACGACACCATTGATGAGATAGCCCGGGCCGTTGAGAGGTTCCGGGGTGCCTTTGGCGATGACACTGTCAGTAGCTTTGCTATCTACATCAGGGGGATGAAGCGATGATCGAAGTCATGAAACAGGCGTTGGAGGCGTGGCAAACGTCTGTCTATGGAAGCGAACGCCACCACAAGGCCATGCTGTTGGCGATGACCAACATGGGCCAAGCCATAGAGCAGGCTGAGAAGCAGGTGCCTGTGGCGTGGATGGATGGCTATCGCAACATCTACTCGCTTGAAGAAAAAGCGGCAGGTTGCGAAGACGCTGTGATTCCCCTTGTGCCAGCAATTCAGCACTGGTCGGACTGCGCCGTTCACAACGAGCCTGCATATCCAAAAGGCGATTGTGACTGTGGCGGCTACACCACCCCACAACTACAGCAGGCTGCGAAGCAGGAGCCAGTGGCGCTGGAAATCATCCGCAAATGGCCCGAAGGATTTCAGGAACGGTTGCAGCACGTTTGGCTGGATGTGGTGAGCTTCATTCCAAACGTGAAGCTGTATGACTTGCAGCGTGTGTTGGCTGAGTTCGGTTTCACGATGAAGCTGTACGAAGGTGAAGCACCCACGGCACAGCAGCAGGAAATCGACTGGAAAGATCAGTACGAAAAGCAAAAGCGCCGCAGCGATATGTGGCAAGCCAAGTACGAAAAAGACATTGGGCCGATTGAGAAAGCCGGACCAGTAACAGCGCGGCGTGAATGGGTTGGTATAACAACTGAAGAGATGGAAAAAAGTAAACCGCCTTTGTCAAATGACGCAATAGTTTGGGAACTTGCTGTCGAATGGGCCGAAGCCAAACTCAAGGAGAAGAACACATGAAAGAAGAATGGCTATTTCCCGGAGCCGTGGTTCCGGTTGACGTTGCAACTACAGCCGCGCTGGTGGCTGAAATCAAAAGACTGATCGGCGTTGTGGGCGGGATGGCATTGAATCAAAAGCGCACATGGGTTGGGCTGACGGACGCTGAGAAAGAACACCTGTGGGAGAGGGGTGGTAACACATTCCTGATTGAGAAGGTAGAGGCTTTATTGAAGGAGAAGAACACTTGAAACCAGTATTTCCAGATGCTCGTTACCCGAGCAAGCTGTTCCCTCCTAACGGCCCGTTTGCTCCGCATCGTTGTGCAATTTGCGGTGGTCGGTTTGAGGTTGGGCA
>Ga0208784_1000169_pt1 | contig 33600 bp, 53 predicted proteins | sample DEB19_08_DNA_FD_184531 | JGI IMG/M metagenome (GOLD analysis project Ga0208784, IMG submission 184531) | Aqueous microbial communities from the Delaware River and Bay under freshwater to marine salinity gradient to study organic matter... | ecosystem: Environmental > Aquatic > Marine > Coastal ... | reverse complement strand
TTAGCTGCTTTAGCATTGGTAGAATGATATGAGCGAGAGTATTGTCCATAGACCAAGTATCATATGGATCAATACGAACTTTGATGGTGCGTTCACCACGAATTTTATAAATCCAGTCGCAGATATTAGCAATCCAAGTATGACTAATCCAATGACCAAGTCTATCCTTCTGGTCTTCATTTAGAAACGGAACCCATTCAGCAATCTGCCAGGGTCCATACCAATTCTTATATGGTCCGATTTTTATTCGCATAATGTCTCCTTATTTCAATCTTGATATTGTGGGCGCAAGTAGCACAAACAACAGAACAACCATGCTTCTCCATAATCTCTTGGACGGAAGGAACAGCATCAAAAGAATGGTCGTCTATGATTTGCTTTACGGTATTGGAAGATAAACTGTTACAGGAACATAAAATCATTACCTTTCCTCTCACATAGATATATAGTATAGCATACTGTGCGGAGGTGTCAAGATGCCAACATTTATTTTATCTCTCATTACCTCAGGTTCCATAAAGTGGCTTTCCATTCTTGGAATTGTAGCAGGGCTGGCAGGTGGATTATACATGAAACACCGTGAGATTGTCAATAACGAAAAGCAAATAGCACTCCAGCAATACAACATCAAACAGTTGGAACAGACTATAAAAGACCGAGATGCTTATATAAAAGAAATAGAAAATGTCGCCAGAGCAAGGTCCGAAGCAATCAACAATCTTGCACAGAAGAATAGAGAACTGGAAAACAAATTAGATTCTGTTGTCACAGAGATTGATAAACATGTTGGTGCTGGACATGATAGAGAGTCGTCGCAAATACTTAAAGACACAATCAAGTCTTTGGAGCAAATGAAATGAAAAAGATTATTCTATTGTTAGCCGTAGTCTTACTGGCTTCTTGTAATGACCAGACTCAGGTGGTGACAACTTATCGTCATATGGTTGTTCATCCTGACGAGGCAATGTATTATTGTCCTGTTGTGAAGGAGTTTCCAAACTGGAAGACTCTGACGGATAGTCAGGTGGCGAAGTTGGTTGTTCAGTTACATAAGAACAATTTGACATGCAAAAGTTCCATTGAGTCTATTCGTAAGTTTCTAAATGAAGCAGACCAGATAGTGAAAAGGGCGGATTAAATCCGCCCAGTTCAAATTATAGATCAACCTTGTGTGACTCGACTGTGTTTGTTGAGTTGGTAACATTGTTGTCCTTAGCGGCAACACCAACACCAAGTAGTGCTAGAACAAATGGCCATACTTCATCAAGTGGAGGAAGTGGCATTGACTCTGGCCAAACACCGGCATACTTTAGACCATATGCTACAACAGGAATAAGTGCAGCAACAGTGGTCTTCCAGTTAGCGGTAATATTCTTGAACATGATAATCTCCTTTCGAAAGAGAACCCGAAGGTTCCTTTCTATTTAGAGATTTACTGAATTTGATAAACCGCTGTGCCACAAGATGGCTTGATTACAACAGTTCCCTCCCATGGACGTAGCCAACCACTATGCCAAGTTCCCTGAACACAATACATGCCACGATGAACTGGAACAGACCAGTCACCAGTAAATGGTGGATCCTGAACTGGATTATAATAAGTGCCATATGGTGCTGCAAAGGCAGCGGTGCTAAACATTAGAGCAGCAATAACTAAAATCTTTCTCATAGTCCTAGAACTCCTAGACCTAGAAGACCACGATCCGGACCATCAACAGTTACATCAACATCACGGCCATCAACATCGACTTCAACATTAGAACCGACTGGTGCCTTAACTGTCACACCCTTTTCAGTTACCAATGCACCCGTGCCGTTTGTTGAAGTTGTTGGTCGCTTATGTGCTAGTGCGGATCCTGTTAGAGCAACAACAATAGCGGTAGCAATAAAAAACTTATTCATACTATTCACCTTTCTGTTCAACATCCTTATTAAAGTTGTCGGGATGTTTCATAATGTCCGCAAGAAAAACAACCAGTTCCTGTAACTTGTCTTTGTTATATTCTGCGGCAATCTTGCCCTCTTCACGAATATAAGAGGTTAGTAAGCAATATGCCTCACTAACAGCATCGTAACTTACCTTATCTCCAACGTGCATGTAGTTCTCCTTTTAACATTTAAATCTTACCGTGGCATCTTTCCATTCACCCATAACTGGGACCTGCGCCTTAACAGTTTTCAACTGACATACACGAGGTTCAATCTTTACTTGATGTGTCTCACATTCACCTGTCTGTAGGCAAATGCTAATGACAGCAAACACTAACTCTTTCATGATTTATTCTCCGACAATACATGATGGGCAATATCGAGAATTTCATCTAATGTGGCTGCTTTTGTGATATCCTGCAATGCCTGTTTATAGGCATCTCTTTCGTCCATAATATCATAGACAGTTGTAGGTTTATGTTCTCGCATCTTCTGAATGCCTACAATAGTATCTTGATCCATAACTCTTCCTTACAATACAAATAGAATGGAAATGTATAACAGTCCAATGAATGCGCCTAACAATGTAGGCCAATAACTGTTACTCTCCTTGAGACATGGAGACGGCACGGTGGTAGTAACGCTCGTATATTGACAGACGATCCTCTTCCGAGTAGTCTGCGGGAATATCAATACCTTTGACTTTTCGCCATACTTCATTTGCCATCTCCAATCTAAACTGTTTATCTTTTTCTTCTTTAGTCTTCTCTTCCACGTAGATACTCCAATAGACTAAAAATAGTGTAGGCAACAAATGTGCCTACAACAAACCAGAACAACCAGTTGAGTGCTAGTTCACCTAGTGATTCATATTCATTCATTATTTAGTTCTCTCTGAAATAGTTCTCTCGGCAAGGTCGATGAATCCTTGTCTTAGTTTTTCTTCTAAGATATCAGGTCCATCTCTCCTTAGCATATTACGAAGAAAGGTGCCATCTTTAACCATGACCCTCTCAAATAGTTCTCCTGTTTCATCATTGATTAGATCGATATAAAACGGTCTTGGACCGATATACTTTTTCCATGAAGGTCTACGTCTTGCTTTCTTGCTCATTATCGTGCTACCTTATTCAAGTATTTAAGATCATCAGACTCGGATAGAACCTGAAGACCACCTTTGTTATAGAGCGGCATCACCCGCTTGGCCTTGTCAAGAATGGCCTTACGAGTTTCTTCGTTTTCTTTATGTAGATTAGCCATCATAGACCGATTGGCCGTGGCGTTAGCAGGTGCATTACACACCTCTTGAATAGACTTTTCATGATGCTTGGTAGAACGATCAACCTGCAAGGAGTCTTTATACTCGGACTTCCAGGAAGTGTTCTTGGTTTTCTTTGCTTTGATTTGCTTGGGTGTAAGACCCATGGACTCAAGCCACTTGATATGTTCGGCAGTATTAGTCTTTTTAGGCTTGCGTTTACGAAGATTGGTGGTAGTATAATAGACGGGTAAAAGAGCCATGACACCTCCGATATTTCAAGCATTATAGCAAAAACCGAAGGTATTGTCAATAGGAGTGGGTGCGACAAAGTGTCGCACCCCGTTGACATTTATTCTATCTCTTCCCATTCTGGCATCATTACCCTTGCACCGCCTGCACGAACAGTTGATTGCCATCCTTGTGTAGCACCTTCACTTGTGTTTGGTTGCCAAGAATATGTTGGTGATGTTTGTGGTGCGTTAGGTGTTGCTCTTGTCAATGAATGATTGTCCGTTGTCATTGCTAGTTGAGCATTAGTAACCGTGGGGAATACCACCATTGAGATTATCATCAAATATTTCGTCATACATACTTTTTCCTCATTCTTCTATTGGTCATTCTGATATGCCTAGACCATGTGCTACAAAGAAACTCATCATATGGTCTTAGCCATTTGTATCTACTGCATCGACGACAAACAATGATACTATCTTGATGAATACTAATCCACATCCTTCACTCTTCTCGTATATACTTCTGGTGGAATCTTCTGTGATACTACTTTCCACACACCTGTTACATTCTTTTCTGTTTCTACATAGTCAGCAACCTGATCCATGGAGGGAAACGAAATAGCAAACTCATTTCCATTCTTCTTGGAATGGACAACATACTTACAAACATCTTCTTTGTAATCAAAAATCAAAACTGCGCTCCCATCATAGTATCAGAACCCAACAGGGCGACGATTATGCACATCTTGTAATAAATAATGATACCAATCCGCACCCCAAATCAAACGCTGACGAAACTTACCGTAACGCCAATACTTGCGTTTTACTTCTTTACTACCGTTCCAATGGAATCGTTTCATCATTTATTCCTCTTTTTTACAATTTCATCAACTTTTTCTTTTGATAGTAGTTCAAGTATTTTTGATTCTTTGTTTATTCTTACCCATTGTCCATTTTCACAACAAACAATCGCTTCCATTTCATCATCTGTTACATAACAGGTATCGGTAAGTTTTATCAAAACTCCGCTCCCATCATAGTGTCAGAACCTTCTCTAATACGCTGCAACAGAAAACTTGTCTCCGGTAGAATACGCTGCATGAAGTATGTGGCATTGTCATGGCGAGTCTTATCATTCGTCTTTAGACAAATCTTGATGTGTGCCATACCAAGCATAACAAGTCCCATCATCTTCATATAGTCGTAAGAAGCAGAACCAGCATTGTTTGGATTCTTGATAGCATTATGCATCAACCATTCCGTTGCTTGCTTTAGTTCATTCAATGCTCTTGTCATTGGTTGCACGATTGGATTTATATCTTTTTCATAAGCATTCGTCAAGAAACTTTCACTGTCCTTGAAGAACTTAGTAATAGCACGACCCATGTTCTTAGGCAACTTACGACCAACAAGATCAAGTGCCTGAATACCATTCGCACCTTCATAGATCATAGCAATACGAGCATCACGGACAATCTGTTCCATACCATTGTCACGAACATATCCATGACCGCCCCATACTTGCTGCATCTTGATAGCATTCTCAACACCATAATCGGTAATAACACCTTTGAGAACTGGAGTCATTAGACCAAGGCGATCTTCGGCATCTTCCTTCTGTCTCTTGATATCTGCTTCTACTGCCATGTCTGTTGTAGATCCATCAGCATTTACAACATCAACCAATGTTGCTGCTTCTAGTATTAGAAACCTAGCAGCCTCGTTGATAGACCTAACATCAAGGAGCATACGGCGAACGTCAGGATGATCCACAATAGATACAGTACCAGAATCACGAGAAACCAGAGAATAACCTTGCTTACGCTCTTTAGCATATTGCACTCCATTTTGATAAGCCAACTCCGATTGTGATAGACCGTGAATAGCACAACCTAACCTTAATTCGTTCATCATAACAAACATACCTTGAAGACCCTTACAGCGTTCTCCAATAAGAAAACCTGTAGCACCATCAAAGTTCATAACACAAGTTGGTGAACCATGAATACCCATCTTTTCTTCAATAGCACCAGCAGATACATTGTTGTGTGATAGATTAACCAAAAACTTAGGCACAGCAAATAGACTGATACCCTTGACGCCTTCTGGATCACCTTCAACTCTTGCTAGAACAAGATGAAGAATGTTCTTTGTTAGATCATGATCACCACCAGAGATAAAAATTTTCTGACCTGTGATTTCAAATGAACCATTGTGCTTGTCTACTGCTTTAGTCTTTAGCAAACCAAGATCAGTGCCGCAATGCGGTTCTGTTAAACACATTGTTCCTGTCCATTCACCACGAACCATTGGAGGAATGAAATGTTCTTTCTGTGGTGCTGAACCAGACACTAGCAGGGTCTTGATAGCTCCACGAGTAATGCCAGGATATAGAGACCAAGCCATATTAGAAGAGGATACAAACTCGTTGAACGCCACCGCAAGTGTAAACGGCATACCCTGTCCGCCATAGGTTTCAGGAACTGATAAACCAAGCCATCCTCCTTCTGTGAACTGCTTCCAAGGTTCATGAAAACAAAATGGAACTTCAACATCGCCAGTTGAAAGTCTCCTTGCTCCGATTTCATCCCCTTTCTGATTAGTAGGTGCAATAACATCCTCACATAGTTTTGCTGCTTCTGTTAAGATTGCCTCAGTATTCTCATTATTGAAACCTAGAACATCACGGAGAAGAAATAGTGTTGATGCTAATGGTGCTGTATATTTCATGATAGCCCCTGTAAGTCGTTCATCATTTCTTTATGAATTTCTTTTGCTTTTTCTATTTTAGCAGCAAGATACTCCTGCTCCTCTTTCTCTAAGTCTTCCATGTATTTCTTATACCGTAGCGAAACATTGTGTTCAAACAACTTATCGTGTGAGTAATGAACCGCATGTGAAATGTCGGCATTGATGTAGTGTTTTAGTTTTTCCCATTTGTCCATGTTACACCATATACTTTACTGCATAACCTTTATTCAAAAGGTCTTCGTTAATGTTTTCACCATCGAGGATGATGGTGGCTAGATATCGACCATATTTTTCTTGTCGATCTTTTACTGTTTTGATTGTTACAGTCTTATTATATAATCGAGAGAATAGATAATCCCTTGTAGTCTTACCTGCTTCTTCTTTTAGTTCTGGTGCATTGAGTCCATACAATCTAAGTTTTATTTCAATTGAGATATGAAATCCAAGATCGACTAAAACATCTACGGTATCACCATCAACAATTCTCACAACTTTTGCTATATATTCATACATCTTTCATACTTTCTATAATATCTTCCAGTGAATATTGTGGTTGGAAATCCAATAGTTCTTTTATCTTTGTAGTATCGGCCACAAGATAGGAAACATCACCAGGTCTCCTTTCCTCATATCTAACATTCATCTTGCCATTATGAATGATTTCGTTCACTTTGTCAACAACTTCTTTTACGGAATATCCTTTACCACTTCCTATATTTAGAAGGAGACTTTCATTCTTTTCTTCCATATATCTATACGCTAGTGTATGAGCCCGGCAAACATCCCTAACATCAATAAAGTCTCTGACACATGTTCCGTCTTTTGTCCAATAATCTGTTCCGTAGATTACAGGATCTTCTCCTCTGACAAGCAAAGGAATCAAATGTGTTTCAGGATCATGTTCCTCGTATAGATTTGCTCTTCGATTTCTACCAGCAACATTAAAGTACCGAAGAATGGCACAGTTCATTTCTTTTTCATCTAGTAGAACATTCTCAATCATGGCTTTACTCTTACCATATACAGAATAAGGATTGATCGGACATGTCTCAAATAGATGACCAAACGTTGAACTCTCTGACTTACCATATACAGCAGCCGTAGATGAAAAGATAAAGTTCTTTATGCCATATTGCTTTGCTTCTTTCATCATACGAAGCGTGCCTGTCACATTGTTAAAGTAATACTTCCATGGATCTGACTCACCTTCTTCAACAGATATCTCAGCAGCAAAATGAAAAACGGCATCAATGTGCCGTTTCTTTCCATTTGATAGAACGATAGGATCAAGAGCCAAGTCTACCTGAATGAACTCGTCATACAAATGCTTGAGATGCTTCTTTTGAACTCTATCGATACCTATAATGTGACAGTCATTATATAATGCACCAAGTTCATGGCACATATGACTGCCAATATATCCATTACAACCTGTTACAACAAATGTTCTCATTTTATAGCATTCACCTTTAATACGGCCCAACGAGCAGGCGCAGGATTACGATCATCTTCTACTCTATAAACTCTGGTGAAACCACATTCATAGAGTAGTTTGGTCAAAGACTCTTCACAAAATCCATTGATATGTCCCATACCAGGAATCTTGTGTTCGTCAGGATGACGCCAACCACCAAACAAATAGTCCATGGCATTCTCAAATGGATCAGGATGCATACGAAGCCAAGACACATTGGCCTTTTCATCCCAATCTTTATGAACGATGCGTTCCATAATCCATAGAACATCGGGACAAGTAATTTCTAGTGTAGCACCCGTCTTCATAATGCGCTTGATTTCTTTTAGAACCTTAGGTGCATCAAACTTTGTTAGATGTTCAATCACATCACCAAAATAAACTTTGTCGGCAAAGTCTGCTTCAAAAGGATATGGCACATGTCTAAGATCGTGAACGTGAGTTACACCTGCCCACTGGTGCAAATCCATCTTGTATGTTGCATCGGGCTTAGGATGTGGGCCAGAACCAATATCAATAATCACTGGCTTATTCATTTCACCTCCACAACATGCTTGAGACACATACGAATTGAATCATCAACTTTCATCTTTGCTTCCCATCCAAGGTCTCTCTTGGCCTTCTCACAATCAGGAATACGAACACGAACATCGTTCTCATAATCACCTATTGATTCATATAGTAGGAAGTAATCTTCTAGAAGCATAAATTCTTTTGCTGCAATGTCTTTAATCTTCTCAGCAAGAACACGCATAGAGATTGGTTCTGGATTACCTAGATTGTAAGTCTCATTATCTGTCTTTTCAGAGAATGAATAGTCAGCAATGGCAGCAGCAACCTCATCAATCCATGTAAAGCACCGAATCTGATAACCATCACCAAGAATAGGCAGAGGCTTCTTCTTATCAACCACAATATTCTTGATATAGTCAGCAAAGACATGTGAGATGCCAACTTCTTCTGACTCGCTTCTTTCATATGGTGTAATGATGTTGAATGGACGCCAGATGGTATACTTTAGACCATGCTGCTTTAGATATGCTTTTGACACTCTTTCACCAACAAACTTTGATAGACCATAGTCTGTATAAGGAGCAGGATTGCTGTCAACAATATCCTCTGGAACAGGATAAGCGATGTCTTGTGGACAGTTCTCATATACCATAGAAGATGAAATATAAACTACCTTTTTCACTTCATGAGCAACAGCAGCACGAAGGACGTTATCGTGTAGTGTAATATCCTTATACATCTCACCACAATACTTGTTGAATCCGCCTACACCATAGATGGTAGCAGCAGCCTGAATAATATAGTCAGGCTTCACTTGCTCTACCAACTTATCAACATTTAATCGGTCTGTAAGATCACACTTGATAAATGTATAATCTGTGCCGGCATGTCCTAGACGTTCACCATATCGTGCTAGATTGTCTACACCATAGACAACATGTCCTTTGTTTAATAGTAGCGGAATGACCGCCTGCATTAGTGAACCTTCACTACCTGTAACCAAAATCCTCATCGTATATCTCCAACTCTATAAATGCCTGAATTACTTAGTTTACTTTCTGGATACATCTTCCAGATATCTGCCATAATACAATCATCATTAAAATCATTTAGTGGCCATTTCTTTTCTGTGCCTGTATGTGGTGTCATTACAATAACAGCATCAAAATGTTCTCTGTATGGAAAACCTTTGTCCTTTGGCCACGGAACATAGTCATCCCACATATACACCTCGGCTCCATTCTTTCTACATACCTTCTTCATCTTATATGATAGACTGTTTCTTGTATCGTCGCAGTCCTTCTTGAAGGTCGCACCAAGAATCAAAACACATCTTATCTTAGGATTCATCTCCTTGATACGATTGAAGATGTAGTCTGGCATACCTTCATTGATATGAAACGAAGTCTGAATAAGATCGGCAAACGGAATGTCTGATAGAAGAAATCGACCGTCTTTGAATAGACATGGGCCGCCGACATTCGGACCTGGTAAAGGAATAGCATTTCTTTCATAACCAAGATTTGCTGCCTTGATGACATTATGCATATCTACACCTTGCTTTTCACCAATCATCCAAAACTCATTGGCAAGAGCAAAGGTAACATACCTATACATATTCGTCATGAGTTTGGCAATCTCTGCCTCTCTTGCTTTTAGACGAATGATTTCAGCCTTGACGAATGTTTGTAAAAAGTCTCTAGCCTTATAAAAAGACATTATAGAACAGGCACCAACTAGTGCTGGTAGAGTGGCAGTCTCTTCAATACCTTTTGTCTGTAGAACTCTTTCAGGAACAAACGTCAGATAAAAATCTACACCTTCTACCCATTTAGTCTTTTCTTCAATACGATCACGAAGAATTTCTGTTGTGCCCGGTGATACTGTTGATCTTAGCATCACCAAAGTATCTTTCTTCATATAAGGTATAAGAGTGTTATCAACAAAGTTGAACAAATCATCTAGTCGTGGATTGTTTTCTTCATCAACAGGTGTGCCAAGCATAATGCATACAATATCACTTTCTTTGATGAAAGATGGATTGGTTGTGAAAAATATGTTTTCAGTCTTCAAATGCTTTGCTAAAAGTTCTGCGGCACCATGTTCAACATAAGGAACATTACCTTCTTCTAACTCAAGAATAAGTTCTTCATTCAAATCTACACCACAAACTTTATGTCCTGCATCCGCAACGACAAGAGAAAACGGAAGGCCAACGTGACCTCCCGCTCCAATAACTGTAACTTTTTTAGGGGTTGAATCCGCAGTATTCATAACTCTGTGTCTCCAATAATATATCTTCAATGTCATTAGCCGTTTGTTCTACGGTATGATTCGCCATAACATAGTTGTAAGCACGGGTAATCTTTTCTTCGTCACGTTTATAGTTCCTGAGCAATTTCATTAGTTCCGCTTCATCATTATAAACATTGCCATGATAGCACAAATCATGAGCGGCTGCAATATCTCTTGCGAACCAAGGTGTTTTATTCATCATTGCTTCCAAAAGAACAAGACCATATCCTTCCTCATATGAGTTCATAATATAGGCATCAGCATTTGCCATTGCCTGCATTACCTCAGATTTAGGAAGTCCGTAAAATACTTTTACCTTTTTAGATTGTGGTGGGGCTAAATGTTCTTCACCGTATCCGTAAAGATGTAACTCAGCATTAGGAATGTTTGCACTTTCAAATGCCTGTGCAAGAGGAGTCATTGCTTTATGTGGATAGAAACCACCGGCAGAAACATAAATTGTTTTATTAGTGGTCTTGTTTGCTGTTGCAATGGTTTCTTGTGGTATCAATCCGTATCTAATACGTCTAGCCTTTTTCAACAATCTATACTTATGTATATGCTGCAAATCCATAGTTGTAGCATAAGAAACAAAACGATGATGATTCATACCAAAAACAGAAAGATAAGAGTCGCTAGGTTTAATAATCATATGAACAACCGGCGATCTTAGTCTTTGTGCATTTTCATGGACAACGTTTTGTGTGGAACAATCTGCACCATGAACAAGTATCAAATCCCAATCTCTTGGCAGCCACTTATATTCTGTAGCAACCTTCACACCATTGATATCACCCTTTTGTATATCGGCGAGAACATGAACATCATGACCACGGCGAACCAATTCTTCTGCCATGTTGCGAACATTATATTCGCTACCGCCCGGAAAAGGATAGTAGCGATGAACAGCAAATAAAATTTTAGACATTACTCACCCTTTTCAAGCAGACACATATCTTCAACAAGTGCCTTAAAATCATACTTTGGAGTCCAATCTAATGTGAATCGTGCTTTGGTAGGATCACCTAGCAGTAATTGAACCTCTGCCGGACGATAAAAATATGGATTGATATTGATAACAATCTTATCAGTCTTTCTATCAATACCAACTTCATTCTCTGCCTTACCACGCCATTCAATATCCATATCAAAATATTTGGCAGCAACCTCAATAAACTCTCTGACAGTATGTAGTTTGCCTGTAGCAACCACATAATCATCAGGAGTATGGTGCTGCAACATCTTATGCATCACCTCAACATAATCTTTAGCATGGCCCCAATCTCTTTGGGCATCAATATTACCCATAGTAACAAATTCTTGCTTACCGAGTGCTACTCGTTTCAGACCATGAATGACCTTGCGAGTAACAAAGTTTGTACCACGACGAGGGCTTTCGTGATTGAATAGAATGCCATTACAGTTAAACATACCATATGACTCACGATAGTTTACCGACATCCAATGTGCGGCCAATTTAGCACAACCATATGGCGAACGGGGATAGAATGGTGTTGTTTCTCTCTGTGGAGTTTCTTGAACGAGTCCAAACATTTCAGATGTTGATGCCTGATAAAACTTTGGATTGTGTCCAGCAACTTTTAGTTTGCGAAGGCCTTCTAGAATACCTGTGGTGCCAACAGCAATACATTGCATCGTGTATTCAGGAATATCAAACGAAACTCTAACATCTGATTGTGCTGCGATGTTATATGTTTCGTCAGGCTTAATTTCTAGAATGTTATCTATAACAGCCGATGGTGATGTTAGATCACAATAGATAAGATTTAGATTTTTATGATTTCTTATGGATTCTATATTAGAATAATTGGGTGTGGATGATCTACGGACAAAACCGTAGACCTCATATCCTTTATCTAATAGAAGTTCAGCAAGATATGATCCGTCTTGCCCGGTGATTCCAGTAACAATCGCTTTCTTCATATTATCCCTCATAAACAAACATATGCCACCAAAGATAAAACTGATGTAAATCAGTGTAACAGTTAGGTCTGTTATCAACAAATGGAGGCTGATATAACATATCTAGGTATTCGTTTTTACCTTCTGGTGAGTCAAGATGCTTGGTATAATCAATGACTCTATCAAAAGTGCCAAAGTCATGACTATTGATAAATGCTTTCTTGTTAAAGTCTCGGTGAACTGTATTGTTTGCGCCCCAATAGATAGGTACAGTATTAGCCTGAAACGCATTCAAAATCTTTTCGGTCACATATCCAGGATAAGTTTGATTTTCAAATGCTATATTGAATTTATACTTATTCAAGAAATTAATCTTATGTTCTAGTTTATCTCTAGGCAAAATGAAACCTGTATTGTTCAGATGTGGCCCTGCCGAATCAACCTGCTTGTATGCACAAATCATAGGAAAGAAAGTGTTACGAACAGAAGATTTAGGATTGGACTGAACAAAAGAACAAAACTTTCTGTTCCAATTTTTCTCAGGATCACCCAAGTCACGATTACACAACTGTAAGTAATCATCCGTCCAATGCTCAAAATGAACAGCACTCCACATATCTAAAACATATAGTGGTAATCGGTAATGTCTGGGACTATTCTCTGGATCAAATGTTATGGCATGATTGTATGTTAGATAGTCTGGACGAACATTTTCTCCTGTATAAAAGATTTTCTTAGCACGTCCATTGAACTTGTTATGTGCTTTACCAAAGTTACTATCACCAAAGATAACATACTTTGGGTTTTGATTATCAATAGTAACATCGTAGTATTCACTTAGAACCGTTGTAAAAAACAGTTCTGCGGTCGCAAAGGTATCAGAGAAACCGAGGAGAAGAGGCGGCTTACTCATTACTTATACCAAAAAAATGAACTGTTAGTTGTTAGATTGATTGGTGCGGTAATCTTATTCTTTTCTCTGAAATCGTCTACGGCACGATGAACAGATTCCAATGCAGAGTAATCATGGCCGCAAAATATACCACCCTTCTTTAGTAAAGGATAGTATGCTTCACAATCTGCTAATGTTGCTTCATATGAATGATCGCCATCAACAAAGATAAAGTCAAATGGTGTATCATCTTGTGAATTTAGAATTGTCTTGATCTTAGAGGCTGCATCTAATGATGTTTCACGGATCATTTGAACACGTTCACCGAACGACTTTAGGTTCTCTTCGGCAATCATTAGAAACTTATCTATGACCTCTTGATTAAGTTCACCAGCCCAGTCTTCATATGCTTTATATGGATCGATTGTGTAAAGTTTTAGAACATTATCACAACGACTAAGAATATCATATGTGCTTTCCGCACGACAAGTTCCAATTTCAAGTCCCACAAGATTGTCACCTTGTCTCTTTATGTAAGGAACAAGACCTTTAGTAGAAGTCCATTCAATAGGCCATTTACTAGCACTCTTAAGTTCGTCTACCGTCATAAAATCTGTTTCAGTCAATTCAATTGCCATATTAGTCTCCATACACATTCTGTATCATTTTATTCCAATCAGGTACACGATCCCATTGATGCAAAACTGTTACCTTCTCACCATTTACATGAACACTATTATCTTTAATAGTATAGTTCAATTCTTCTAAAAAGTCAATCTTCATATTAGGATTGATTACATATGCTTCGCCTATACCACCAGAGCCCGCCTCGATTGCAGGCATTGACGTGCCGGCATGTAGTACCCAACCATTAGAAGGCATCGTTAATAATGTGGAGAAATGATATGTTTCAAAATCAAGCATGATATTCATCGCAGCCTGATCCGGGCCGCCGCCACCTTCTATCCAAGGATTTAAGCCACGACATATTAGCCAAAGATTTAGACAGAAATCTTTTATAGTGTCTAACTGTCCGGCAATCACACCAGCACAAAAGATAGGATCATCTTTCTTACGATCAAGAAAGTATTCACCAAATGATTTAGCAAGGTTGTTACTTCCCCACGGTTCGTTACCATATGTCATGTTCTCTGATCCAACCAGAAGATTATAACCATTTAGAAAATATTCATCTAACCATTCTGTAGGATTACTTTGAAACACAACATCCCTAACGTCAGTAATAATAACACGATCTACCATTTCAGGATCGTTTAACATATTGAGAAAATGATGTATATGCAGAAAACGGTCAACCATAATGTTGCTATTACCTTCATACACAAACCCATTTTTGTCATCACTAGGACCGACACCAATCAACATAAACTGTTTTTGTGTGAGAAGTTCAACTGTTTCTTTATTCATATTATATACGATAAGAGCCTTGTATCCATCAAAGCCCGACTTTTCAATAGAGTTGGCCCAATACTTAATCTTATCCCAATCGTAATTATCTACGACGCCTATAATCACGTCTTTAGCCATGGAAACCTACCTCCGTAATATGCCTCTTGTGTGGCATTACCTTCAACAAAAAAATCTTTCGTAACTGAATTAGGATTACCGTCTAGACGATAGCAAAGTGTGTGCTTACCATTTGTATCATACTTGGCATGTTCTTTTACAGCATAAAAGAATGCTCTATCACCACCCCAACCTGTGTGCCAGAAATGACAAGTCTTTTGAATGAACTCTCTTTTGAAGCAGAAAGAAGATGTATCAATCAGATAATGCTTGCCATGGGGTGAATGACGAGACATAAAGATTTCCCACTTCCCAAGACTTTCACAGTTATCATCACAAAGGTACTTTTTATCAGGTGAGAAAATCTTGCGAAGTGAGTAGGAGAAATCCAAATTCTTCTTTTCAATTGTTTCAATTAGTGAAGCAACATGGTCAGGTTCATACCAGTTGTCTTCGTCAAGAAATAGAATATAGTGTGAATTGATTAGATGTGGATAAGCGGCATAGATACGATGCCCATAGAACTCACCACCGGTCTTACCTGTGTTCTCTGGTGTTTGCACAATCTCACAACCATCAGATCCACACATATTGACAACTCGATCCCAATACTCAGGACCATCGACCACAAGCAAATGCTTACAACTATAAGTCTGCTTCTTAACAGACATGATAGCATCAAGGAGTTTTTCAGAACCGATTGTAGGAGTAATAACTGTTACGGGTTTTTCAATCACTAGATTCATAATATGTCCTCATAAAGAGAAGGCCGAGGCGTACCTTGCGGCAGAGGCCCCGACCGTGTCATTCTTATTTAGTATCCTTGGGAGTCATCACATCTGCGACTTTCTGTAGGCTTTCAGCCCAGACCTTGCCGCTCTCGGTGAGAAGTTGCTTTGTCGTCTCCTGGATGCCGAACGGATCCATGATGTCGATCTTCTTTGGCTTCTTCTCCTCTGGAATAAAGCGTTCAAGAAAGATTTTGAGCATACCGTTAGCAAGTTCCGCATTCTTGACCTCCACTGAATCTGCGATGGTAAACTTTCTAGTAAAAGCACGATTAGCAATACCCTTGTGAAGGTAGTCGCCTTCTTCGGTTTCAGTATTGCCTGTAATCGTTAACACACCATCTTTCAGTTCAATGTCAAGATTATGCTTGCCGAATCCTGCTACAGCCATTTCAATGGTGTAATGTTCATCGTCAATCTTTTTGACATTGTATGGTGGATATGCTGGAATCTTAGGTAGGTATTCTTGTGCTTCTGCGATCCGTTGCAGCACTTGATCAAAGCCGATAGCGCCCTTTGATATGTCATTAGCGAATGTGAAAGGATCAAACCAGATACGGTCTGTTGAGCGATTGTTATTTCCCATTTGTTTCTCCTATAGTTAGCGAGAAGTAAGGAATGATGCCTTCGTGACACCATTCTCGTAGTATTATATAGTAAACTTTGTATGTTTGTCAAGAAAAATTTTATCCTACCAGCCAATATATCCCGTTACTGAACACAGGAACATTGTTGGTACCGCCTGTGAAAACTCTTGCACCAAACGTATTGACATTACTATCAGACACAAATGATCTTGATCCGGTGCCAATTACTGCTGGATCAGGAAGATTTGATACGGTATATACAACTGTTTTGAATATATTAGATGTTACAGTATTCGCAAAATATGCATTGGCATTTACAACACCTGAGGTGCTAACATCAAACACTGTGTTTGAGTTTGCTTGTAATCTGATTAATCGTGAAGAGGTGTTCTGACCAATATCAACTGCATTGAAACCAAGACCTATCTTGGCATTTGCGTCAATCCATATTGCTGATACATTTGAAATTGCTACTGTCATAGTGTCACCAATGATGCTGTAAGATTTTGTGATGGAAAATCAAAAAACGAATCTACTACTATATAGTCACCATTATCTGAAAGTATTGCATCGGTCACTGATGATACCGATGGATACGCATATGTATTAGCCGTAGGAGGATATAGATGCCTACTGTCAATGTATGCTGTGAAAGTAAATGTAGCACCAGTATTTTGTCCGACAGCGGTTTGTCCTGTTTGTGGTGGCTGTCCTTGCATATTATTCATTTGCATAGAACCGCCACCACCACCTAAATTGGCGATACTAGACACTTGACCTATAAGTTGCTGACCTACTTTTAGTAGTTCACCAGGCTGCATATTACCCGATAACATACCAAGACCTAATGCACCCGCTCCATTATTACCATTGCCAATAAATACTTTCTGAGAACCTTTTGCAGGTATAGGCAAACCGGTTTGATGTATAATCGTACCTATAATATCTGGTGCTGCTGTATCTTTTAGAGCAGCAATAGCAGGCTGACCCTGGATAAACACTTTAGGATTATTAGCCTGTAATGCGCCTAAGTTGCTATGTGTATCTGTGTCACCTTGAACAGACGCAAGTATATTATCAGAAAAAACCTTCGTGTTTAATCCTAACGATTGTGTAATAGCACCACACATTCTAGGATCAAGAAATCTAAATAACGGAAACATTTTTCTTTGGTCTTCCTCTACCTCTCTTAGGAGGTTCTGGCTTTACAAAATCGGGGATTTTTGGTTCAGAGATATTTAGCGTGATTTCACCACCTTCATCTTTTACACCTGTTGATCCCATCCCACCAACACGGGTTGTCTTTACACCAGGTCTAGCAGCAGTTTCTACAATAGAATACTCAGCATCCCTGATTAGTTCTGCCTGTGCAATACGATCACCTGTAGTGATGTTGATTTGATTGTCAGAAATATTCCACACCAGAACCATTAGTTCTTCTACGTAATCAGAGTCAATAACACCCTCGGCATTTGCAAGAACCAATCCCTGCTTTAGTGATAGTCCTGACCGTGCATGAACACGAACCGAGTGTCCTGTTGGAATATCTAGAATAAGACCTGTAGGAACCATAACACGGTCACCTGGCTGTATTGTAACCAGATTATTCATGGGACGAGTAAAGGCTTTATTGTTTCTAGTGAAACCCTTATACTCTTTCTTACCATGTCCTTGAAACTGCAAATCAAAGCAGGCAGAACCTGCTGTCTGCTTTTTAGGAGTCTGATTTGAGGGGTGTGTTTTCCAAATCTTCAATGTTTCCATAACAAACTCGCTTTCTATTCGTCTTCGTTGTGACGTTTCCTACCCAGTGAATACTTAGCGACCAAGTTCCACTCTGGCTTTTCCATATATGATATGATCTTGATTCTGTTTAGTGGTGTTAGAGGTTCTTTACTCTTGTCAGGATCAACAAGAGTTACAAGTTCCCATTCTGCCAATAGATTGGCAATGGTATTTCTTCTACCACGATCCTCTTCTGAGAAGTCAGTAGACTTACCATCTAACATGAACATTTCTTTGAAATGCACCAAATAATAACGACCTTGCTTATGTAGGATGTGACATGACTGATAGAGTGTTTTGTCTTTCTTAGACGCCACTCCAATACGAGTCAATGTCTCTTTCACTTTTAGAAAGGCCTGTGGATCAGGAAGCCTTACTTCCACGAAGTCTTCTAGGTTTGCTGTCATTTATGCCACCTTTGTTTAGTTCTTTTTTTATTTTTTCTAACTGAGTAGCGTTTAGCAAAACCAATGCTTCTTTGGCCTTTTCATTGGAATAGTTATAATACTCCTTTACGGCATCTAAGTTGTCAATGGTCTCACGCTTCTCCCATTTACGAAAAGGGCGTTTATAGCCTCTTATGCTATTTAGCAAAAAATGGTATTGAAGATTAGCAGGTAGATGTGGATACTTGTTCATCTCATTAGCCTGCATAACGCAATCGTAGTGAAACGAGATGGCACGATTCACTACGAAAGCATTATAGTCCTTTTCGTTCTCTAGAACATTCTTCTTGGTCTGTAGAATGGATGGTATGATATCTCTGAATAAGTCACTCATTTTATATCACATTCCACCATGATTTCCGTCAGACATGCCACAAGATTTAGTTCTTGGTCAGCCACGAATGCTGCCTGATACTGATACTTAGCCAGTGTCACCACGGCAGCAGGAATGGACTCTGGCTTTAGATACTCATTCAGTCCATCATACACAGTGCGATAAATGAGAGACGGATCAATGTCAGAGTTTAGAACGATCCACTTACGCATGGCACCAAAGTCTTTATCTTTTAGTGCTTTGATTAGTTCAGATAAAGATTTAATACCATCAAGTTGACTAACAACACCAGCGTCAATGTTTCCAGACACAGCATGGCGTTGGAGTTCATTAAGAAGACGCCGATAGTCTGGGAAATACTTTTCAACAATCTTGATGAGAACCTGCTTGTCATATTCAACACCTTCTATCTTTAGAATCTCATTAACTCTCTTGAACATCTTAGAAGCCATAAGAGGCTTTTCACTAGACTTCAAGGTAAAGTCAACAACGGCACATCTAGAATGAATAGCGTCCTTGATCTTTGCCTTGAAGTTACATGTGAAGATGAAAGAACAGTTTTCAGCAAACTTTTCAATCACACCTCTAAGAGCATCTTGCGTATCTGGTGTAAGACCGTCGGCTTCGTCTAGAATGATAACCTTACGCCCACCAGTAAGCGATACGGTTGACGCATAACCCACAACCTTTGTTCTTAGAACATCAATGCCTCTTTCTTCTGAAGAGTTGATGAAAAGATAGTTACAACCGATTTCATCACACATAGCCATGGCTGCGGTAGTCTTACCACAGCCAGCGGGTCCAGAAAGAAGGAGATTTGGAATCTCCCCCTTGGTCACATATTCTTGAAATGATTTCTTGATACGGTCAGGAAGCACACAGTCCTCAATCTGGTGAGGACGATACTTCTCAACCCATAGAAATTCTTCACTCATTCAGTTTCCTCATAACGAGATGCGCTAAGTTGCATTATAATAGATGTTAGTAGGAAAAACAACCAACGATTTGTATCATCGTGATCCTTAATCCAAAAGTAAGACGCAGATATAAAGTTTATTACACTTAGCAACTCAAAGATAAGCGCCATCATAGTTGTGTCTTCTCCATCACAGTGGTATAAAACTCTTCAAAATCTGTGTTTTCCTGAATCTCAGAGTTGAAGTTTGCCTTGAAGTATGTGCGAGCCATACGGCGAATGAGTTTCTTATCAATGTCCAGTTTACCACTTAGTTCATCAATAGTCTCTTTCTGTAGTTCTCGCTCGGCACCAACACGAGTCATGGAGTCATTCAACTCCATAATAGCCTTACGAAATGTTTTGCGTTCTTCCTCGGTTAGTCCCTGAACCGAACGCTGTTGCTGATTATGTCCCATCATGCTCATTAGTCCACCTCAATAACTGCTGCTGGATTTACACACATGCCGTGGCCACCATAGACGCCGCCAGCATCTTCACATTTCTTGTTATCTGTATATTCCTGATAGATGATAAGTCCAATCGCCAGAAACAACAGAAACAAACATCCGAAATAGAGACGCCATACATACATTACTTGGTCTCCAAAGCAATAAAGTATTTCAGATTGCCTGCCTTGTTCTCAAACTTGGCAAAGGCACCAGTCTGAACCTCAACATCATAATCATCGGGAACCAACTTGAGATTTTCTGTCTTGAATGTAGCAATGAAGTCCTTGCCAGCATAGTCACCAATCTTGATAGCACCACGATTGGATGTATCATTTGCCTTTTCGTGAATGAGAAGATTTAGTGAACCGTCTTTACCTTCAACGGAAAGATTTGGCAAAGAGTTCATTGTTGCCATCTTGAGCAACTTTTGAAACATAGCATTTGGTAGAGAAAACTTTACATCAACGGTCTTCAAAACAAGTTCCTTATCTGGAGGGGTGATGATAAGATTTGGTGAACATGCCATATAATCAAAGGCTAGTTCACCGTCATCTAGAACAACGGACTCATTCTTGAATGTTAGTTCTGGATTACGAAGGGTTGTGACATTACCTATAAACTGGTTAAGGTCATAGATGCCGAACTTGCTAGGAACATCATCTTCCAATGTTGCTTCAACAAGAATGGACTTTTCAGGTGAGATAGTCTTCTGTACCTTACCTGCATTTAGAACCACACCGCTATTAATGGAGGCAAAGTTCTTTAGAACGGTAAGAGCGTTATCACTTAGTTTCATTATATACTCCTTGTTATAATGTATGTAACAGTTTACTCTCTTTAGTGAGAGTTGTCAAGGTCAATTTTACATTACTCTTTAAATCGTCAAGAGTTCCTTCATTGTCAATTTGAGCATCAATCTTTTGCCCTATCCATGCCCATTCACTTTCATGAACATTATAATCTTCCATGATATTGATGCCTACTAAGTTGGTGGAAAGAGCATCATTGTACCAGATAGGATCTTCACCTCTTTTGACACGAATAACCTTACCGCCGACACTCCGAATAAAATTGACTTCGTTTGGAAAACGACAATCTGAGATAACCACATCTTGATATCCGTGAATGCGTTTCTCTAATGCTGCAACCCAGATGTTATCCGCAATTCCGTTACGACAGGCTTCAGTACCCATTCTTTGTAGAATGAGGCGTGGAGTGACCTCGTAACCAAGTTTATGCGACCACCATGGATCAACACGCTCACGAAAGGCTCGTGAAGCATTACTATCACCTTCTAGAAGACCTCGTGGCCACGTAAAGATTATGGACACAGCATCTTTCAAAGCATCAGCAAAAGCAAATCCGTGATACCCATGTTCTCTGACAAGAATATCACGGACTGTTCCCTTGCCGGCTCCAATAAAGCCAACAAGACCTATGATCATCTTAGATTTCCTGAGAGTGCTGCAACGGCAGGAAGATCACCTTGAAAGCCATAAGTTCCAACGTGCGTTGTCTTCATCCATGGACATAGCCAAACTTTCATACCAATTGCTCTTGCATTCTGACAGAACATATAATCCTCTGATAGATAACGGTGAGACTTAGGATCAATCACAGTATCAAAGTAAGCATGAATGTATCTTGAACCGTCAAAATTTGCCTGACCAATGTGGTCTGGCTTATAATGAAGATGAGGAAACTCTTCTGCATACTTGTCAAAGACTTCTTTCTTGACCATCATAAAACCTGTACCAATCTCCATGACCTCAACAGGTTCAGTAATCTTGAATGATGTAGTTCCAGGAACTGGGTTGAACACAAAGTCGCCGGTAACACCATCAAGTTCACTAGGATTGAATTTGTCGTTCTTAAGATTGCGCTTAACAGCATTGACAATGTTAGCCCAATTAATAGTCTTTTTAGGATATGGGCCGCCAATGATATCACGATCAAGTGCCAAGAGTGCTAGAATGTCCTGAGGATTGTATTGAATGTCGGAGTCGATGAATAGTAGATGGGTGCAGCCAGAGCGAAGAAATTCATCAACCAAATAGTTTCTTGCTCTTGTGATTAGTGACTCATTAAAGATAAAAGAAAAGCGACATTCAATACCATACTGAATGCATGTTGCTTGAAGGTCTAGGCAGGCTTTTGTATAAAGACCGAAACACTGACCACCATAACATGGTGTAGCAACAAATAACTTCTTCTGTCTCAATTCTTCACTAGAAATTTTGATTTCCATTATATTCTCCATACACGAATAGCGCAGGGGCAGAACACCCCTACGCTATTATATAGTTAATTTATTTGTTATCAACCAGCAAAGCGATAGAAAGCGGTGCGCTTACCATTCACATAGCGGTAGTTGGTGTAGATGTTATAAAACTCACGAAGATCGTAAACACGCTTACCAACTGTCTCACGGGGCACACGGGCCAGTGAAGCAACCTTAGCAGATGTAACACCAGGTCCAGTGTTATACTTGCGAAGGACGTTTTCAATCTTTTCAATCTGAGTCTTACGAGCAGTAGCCATTATATATTTCTCCATTTCAAGGTTGTTGATGCTGGTGGTCGTGAAAGGAAAGGACCCGTGTATAACCACCAGCATCACTATATTACACACGGGTATTCTTGTTATGGGTTAGAAAGCAACCTCTTCACCCACATTGGCTGTTTCCGATTCAGAAACAGGCTGCGGATCAACAGTTTCATCGACTTTCTTATAGAGTTCCATAAACGCATTCTTAGTATCCACATCAAAGCGGTTCAGACACAGTTCAAGTGCCTTCACACGGTTCTGTCCAAAGATAGAATAAGCCTCGCAGATATGAACGAGACGGCGAGTGGAGATGATTTCAGACAAAGCACCTTCATAGAAGGACTTGCGAATAACATCAGCCCAAGTCACCAGTTTATCAACAAACTCCTTTGCTTCAATACCAGAAGCACCAAGAACATTGTTGAGGATCTTAGTCTCGGTTTTCTGAGCAGGATATTCCTGTTCCATCGTGATAGAGAAACGCTCAAGGAACGCTTCGTTCATAACGTTGGTGCCGATAAAGCGACCATCGTCAGAACCCTTACCCTTGGTGTTTGCTGTAGCAATCACATTGAAACCCTTTTCAGGATGAACAAGGCGATTAATCTTCTTGAGGAAGACAGACTTGCCTTCAAGCACAGGCTGGAGACACATCAGTTTATTAGAACCAAGATCCACTTCGTCTAGAAGAAGAACAGCACCACGAGTCATGGCCACGATAACAGGACCGTCCTGCCATACAGTCTGACCATCAACAAGTCGGAAGCCACCGATAAGGTCATCTTCGTCTGTTTCAATGGTGATATTGACACGGACACATTCACGCTTTTCCTGAGCGCAAACCTGTTCAACCATCATAGTCTTACCGTTACCAGAAAGACCAGTAATATAGGCAGGATAAAACTTTTTGGACTTGATAATAGCACGAACGTCGGTAAAGTTACCGAACGGCACGTAACCAGATGCCTTCTCAGGAACAAGAGAGATTTCGGCACTAGTGCTAGTAGAAGGACCAGACATAGAAACAGTCGGTGCCATAGCGACCATGGTATCGGTCACAGGAACAACAGACTGGATCTTAGCAGTCTTATTGACGATCTTACGAGTTGCTTTGACAACAGGAGCAGGTGCAGAAACGGCGGGACCGTGTTCGGGAAGAGCATAAAGACCACGACCTACACGGCGGCTAGCATCATTAAGAAACCAGTGAGGCCAGGACAGATTATACTTTTCAGTAAGTGCTTTAATCTGACCACGGTTGATTTCACGAATCGCACCATACTCAAAACGAACCTTGTCAAAAAACTCGGTACGGTCAGCAGAAACTTTAGCCATGAGATACTTTCCTTTCACATTTCTCATTATATATGCATTATATCACAAGGAAGGGGTCTTGTCAACCCCCTCCTAAGTCATTGATTTTACGCAGCCTTCTTGGCACGACCGGTAACGTGGTCAATAAAGTTCCGAAGAAGGACACGATTTACAGCCTTCTTAGCGGCAAACTTGGAGAATGCCTTAGCCATAACTTTCGTGGACTTACTATTGTCGATTTGAAGTTCCGTGTCATCTTCTTTGAGAGCCTTAGCATCAATAACATAATAGTCATCGTAACCGGCACTCTTGACAGGATAGAACTTGTTATCTTTCCAGAACTTTTGAGCCTTAGTTCTATGTTCGTATGTATCATGGGACATAAACCGATACGAAAACTTTGCCCAAGACTCCGTAAAGAGGAAGAAACCGATAAGGTTGCAACCAGTCTGTTCTTTCAGAACACGCAGAAACACGTTAGTGTTATCATTGTGTCCATAAGGACAAACCTCGTGAGTCTTACCAGTATTCTTATCGGTGTAAAGATACACTTTCTTACGCCGAAAAGCACTGAACCGAGAACCCGTTTCGTTATATACACCATTGAACCCGTTAGCCTCACCGTCTGTAAGAACGATGGTATTCACGATTTCAAGTTTATACTTTACACGAAAATCGTTTATGATCTTTGGTGCAACGATAAGGGCATCATTCAACGGTGTGCCACCCATACCTTCGCAGTAAAGATTAGCACCCTGACCCATAGCCCACATAAAGGTCATTGCTTCATTCAGTTCAGCAGTATTCATCTTGGAAGACAGGAACTGACGAAGGCATACATTATTCAGATGCAGAATGTTATCACCATTATAGGCAAACGGTGTTTTAGCATGAGCATCTTTGATTGCATAGACCTCAAAAGGCACCTGGATTTGTTTACAGAACATAACCAGAGTGAACAACTGTTTCATCGTATGTTGAAGACCGAACTGCATAGAACCAGACCAGTCAAGAAACATAACGAAACCGTGGTTCTTACCTTCAGGAATGACAGACAAACGACGGAAGATATCATCGTTATACTTGTAAGAATGGAGTTTGTTGGTATCGATCATACCAGTCTTAGCAATAGAGATACGAGAATAAATCTCGGCACTCTTGCGCTGTTCAAACTCTTTCACAAGAAACGAAATGGTATCTTTTTCTTTTGAACGCCATTCCATAAACTCACGACGATAATCGGCAAGGCGATCCGTATCAAATCCAGGCCAACCACGATTAGCCTTCATTTCATTACGCCAGTCGTTTAGAACGGTTTTGTAATCGTCAATGCACTGGTCGTAATTGATTTGCGGAAGCGAAAGATAAACATAGTCTGTGTTAGCATCACGTACCAGTTCCTCACGCTTCTGTTCCCAAGTGCTATCTGTAACAGACTCGGGAGCCTTACCATCAACAATACCATCAGAACCAGCACCACGAGAAGGAGAACCAGACCCAGTAGGTGCTATATCACCTTCACCGGTACCTTGATTTTTACCCTCTTCGGTATTCTCGTCGGCGTCATCGCCTTCACCATCACCGTTATCCCAACGGTCAGCATAATCGTTAATGTCATATTCATCTCCTTCTTCGCCATCACCAGGCTTGCCGATGTTGATCTGGATATCATCATGCTGATTTTCAATCTGACCCTTACAAAAGCGATAGACTTCTTCGGTTAGTTCAACAACCTCAGCAAAAGTTTCAGCATTCTCAACACGCTTCAACAAAGCCTTTTCTTCGGGTGTAAACTCAATATTAAGATTGACATTACCACCCTTGAAATAGATATTCAAGCGGTCGATAAAGTTCATGCCATTGATATCACGACCACGGGTGCCAAAGAAGTCACGTTCCATAAGTTCTTTGTAACCGAGCAGATAGTTCTTACGAAGACCGGGATAACGGCGCTTCTGGCGCTTGTCAATGCGAGCATCTTCAATGACATTCAAGAAACCGGAAACAGTCTTTGTCAAACGATTATCCAGTTCATCACCAAACACACGCTTGGCAATGCTTTCATATGCATTGCGATATTCTTCTGCACCAGGCGTATCAATAGCATGGGACGTTTCATGACCGATAAGCAAATGCTCAAGGTCAGTGGAAATATCTTGCCACACAGGCAGCATAAGAACACGGTTCTTAAGGTCAAACATGGCAGTCTTAATACCTGACTGGTGCTGAACCGTAAGATTTTCCGTAGCAAGAAGTTTTGCTAGAAGCGAATTGGAAGAGGTAGAAATAACCGACATGTGTTTCCTTTCACGATTTTCAATATCATAGCAAATCTGGCAGCATTTGTCAAGTCATAATGAAATCAATGACTTAGCGGGTCATGGCTTTCAGTAGTTTGTAAACACCGTAACAGAGGAACGGAAAAAGAATCCAGTGAACAGTCTTTTCCAGTCCATATTGGAGATAATAGAAATCAAAATATCGTGCCCATGGAGTAAACGTGAATGACATTACTTTACCTTTTTAAAAACGAAAATTGGTTCATACTTTAGCATAATCTTTTTACCGTTGTTTTCTATCTGACAAAAATTTTTCATCTTACCTTCAAGGACAGTTTCAGAAGTTTCTTCGCCTGTCAGAGGATTAACGGTAACAATAGTCTCGCCTGTCTCTATCATACGATTACCGCCAGGCATTTGTGCGAGAGCCATCTTTAGTGTGGTGACATATTCCATTCCCAACTCTTTTAGTATTCTACAGGAGTCTTCCTCCAATGTCAATAGTTTCCCATCAAAAGCGGCGTCAGCAATATTCCATAGTAGGTAACGGTCTTTGCGTAGGTATTCTACCGCAGTTTCTAATGTAGGTCTAAGAAATCCCTCAACCCAATCATCATACTGTGAAAACTTGTGGCAAGATTGTTCTGGATCATCTGAATATACCTCTTTAGAGAAATAAGGAGGTGATGTAAAGACCATATCAAGTTTGCCTTTATACTTTTTAAATCCAGGCTGAAACTGTGCTACCTCAGATCCACACTGAAATATTTCGTAGGTATGAGACTTGGGGAACAGGCTTCCTGATTCTCTGACATGCTCATTGAAAAAGTCAGCCACTTCATGGTATTTGGTGCGACCTGGCCCAGTATTATGATCAGTATTAGGGTCAGTACCCACGTAATGAATAGTCCTCTTGTCATCTACTGCCATTGCTCCTACGATACGACCTGCCCAACCAGATGATGGATCCCAAATGATAATCTTATCTTGATCTTTGATATGTGCTGTATATTTCTCATAGAGATAACGAGCCGTTAGTGGTGGAAAATTAACCGCATATTGACAGAAGGACACTCTGAATGATTTGAGTCCTAGAGGAAAAATTTTCTGTCCATACTTATAAAGACGAATAGTGTATGCATTGGTCTTTTCACGATTAACATTCGTGCGACATCTATCAGGAACCTTATCAGCAAAGTCAGCATCAACAATTACATTCTGTTTCTTACCTAGTGTAGAACTGTATCCTGTATATTGTTTATCTTCTTTTACAGGACAAAGCCAATAGTCCCATCCTTCTTTACCATCCATAAAAGCAATAAACTGTTCAGCAGACTCAACCTTATATGGTGCACCGTTTATACGTCCTGTGTCATCAATGCTAATAGGATTGCTATAATGGTAAAAGGAGTCACGCTTGAAGTGTCGGCTGGCGTAAGTAACGAAGGTGTCAAGATAAGCATCATCAGCAAAGTAGTCATAGATTGACTTAGCCTTTCCTTTTGTTGTATATGAAATGCCGGTCTTCATCATGGTGGGGAACCACTGATTAACAGCATTACCTACTACAGATGTATTTCTAATAACATCTTTCTCACCTGTGCGTAAGTCAACTGTCTCAAACTCATGAACAGGAAACGAAACCATCTTTTGAAAGTTATCAATGATACCGTCTTTGTTGAAACCTACACGAGGAGGAATGCCTTCTTCATCCCATAGGCGCACGACCTCTTTACGCATATCAATAACCCATTGCCGAAACTCGTCATCGGACATCCACAACAGTTCTTCAAACTTTTTATTAACAGGAGAGTTTAGCAGTTCATCATTTCGTTCATAAAACCAATTCATTCAATAATCCTTCAAACTGTTCGTAGTATGCTTTAGGAGATTTGAGATTAACAAGTAACTTGTTCTGTATCTCTTTAAAGTGATAATCATAATGATACTCCAAATCTTTGTATCTGTCACGATATTCTTCATAGGAATGAACACGCTGCCAATCGGATGCTACGAATAGATTTTCTTCGTCGTAGTTGTCCCAAACAAACGGTATCACACCACAAGCAACGGCTTCAACATATCTAGAGGTTGTTGCCTTGCTATCCATCCAGTTAAAACATAGTGTTGACTTTGACGACAATAGGTATGGAACCAGGTCAATCATCTTACACCATTTCATGTCACGTTTGAAACTATTGAATCTACCCACAAATACAGAGTTTAGATCACTCTTGTATATCTGCTTAAGAATAGTATGCCTAACGTCACCAGATGGTTTGCCATCAATGGTCTTGCGTTTATCGGATCCCCAATAGATGAAATCAACAAACCGTTCTGTTTCAAACAATCTTGTTTCTGCTTTGATGAAATGATACTTCATACCATGAACATTACCAAAGTCTGTTTCATCTATTGTTTTGTAATCAATGTTGATACCAGGAAAGACTTTAGTTCTGTATAATTCTTCATCATCTCTTCGGTCTGACCTTAGAATGATTACTCTTTTGCCTTCAAAGAAAGGTTTGATTTGTTCTAAATGTTCATTTGATCTTTTCAAATCGAGAGTATGAATTGCGCCCGGTATCCAATATGTAAATTCTGCCTCACTAGGTATAATTATAATGTCAGCATTTTTGATGGCATCCACATTTCTATGTGGTTTCATACTAAAACCAAAATTGTAATAATACCATTCATGCTCTTTATGTCTCACAACATATGATCTAAGCAAATGAAAGAAAGAGTCCATAATATGGTGTAGCGGTGTAACATAGTTAGCACCGCTTCTTAATCTACAAATACAAATTTTCATCCGGCCACATTCCATACTAAACAAGGTTCTTGACGTGGGACAAGTTTATGATAATCAATCATAGGTCGCCACACCTTACTATCATATGTAGGCGCCGAGGGATAAGGCGGTGCGTCTTCTTTCTTCACAGGCTTGTCAAACTTATAAGGAGACTTATGATAAATTGCTCTGCCGATTTCTCTTTCTTTCATAGTATGACCGACAGACACAACATGAACCTCGGCATCAGGCCAAGCCAATTGCAATGCTCTTGTGAGAGTGCCGCTTGATCCTACTGACCATACTTCTTTAGGTGTTATAGATAAAGACCTAGCAACTCTAATCAAACAAGCAATAGATGTAGGATGTTCAAGACCAATTGGAAGTAATGCTCTTTTGTTGGGTGCTTCTGCCACATAATCTTTGGCTCGTTTCTGTGTTACAGGTAGCATACCATTAGGCACCCAATGATAAATTGCTCCTAAGGAGAGGCCTTGCCGCTGATATGGATGCAGTTTATCCATGGCACGGTCTGCCATAAAGATAACGGCTTTCTTATCATAACGATTACAAATAAATGGTAACGAAATCTGTGCGTATCCTGTAGCAGGTGAAGAACCATAAACCCATTCTTCTATATTCTTATATTCGGGTGCATGACCGATTATATAATCACCTGCTCTCGCTTTGCTGCCAACAGCAAGAAGGTCATCACGGACAACGTGATATCCTTCATGTTCTGTTACAACTGGAGTAGGATTAGGGTCAATCCAATTACCAATAATTTTTAGATAGTCTTCTGCTGTATCATTGAATAGTGTCATCACTCCTCACGAGAACAAAGGCACCTTCTGGAAAGGTGCGGTTTTTATCTTGACCGATTAAACTCACTATACCAGCATCTGGAAACATTTGATCTATGGTATAGATTTCATCCACTAACAATTCTCTATTGATATATGGAAAATCAGGTTTTAGACGAACAACATCACCTTTCTTAAAGGGTGAAAAGTTTGTTCTCATTTCCAACGTTCCTTTATTTCCTTTAAACGATCTTGTAGATATGTTTCAATGATCGCCATCTCATTTGTTCTTTCACAGTTTACGGCAATATGATTACGCAACTCAAAATCAAAGGCCGTCATTAGCATATAATCATGCGAATATGAATGGGTCTTGTGTGGATCAGTTTTTTCCATATTGCTTACTCCAGAGATAGTTGTTTAGGTAGACTACGATTGAAACCACCTTATCTATAAACCAACTATTCCAGAACCAATGATTGTATCTCATACGAATTGTCCCTTCGTTAAGAAACCTACTAGGTAGATTATACTGATGATTGTTTGAATGGTCATAAGCGACCATTTGCGCCACATATATCCAACAATGAACCAACCAACGTTACCAACGAATTGCACCGCTAGGTTTAGTGGATATATGTTCCATGCAGTTAAAACAGCCCCGATAATAACCAGGGCTGTTGATGTCCATTCTATAAAAAACTCACTGTCAAATTTCATTCCCAACCCATTTGTGAGAGACCTGTCCATAGACTATCAATGTTGTAAGTCTGATAACCGTATTTTATATCATAGACTATCAGGTACATCATTGTCTCCCATCATGGTGCGGAAATCAAAGTTCTCTTTTAGTTTTTTGTCTTCTATCTCTTGTGCAATCTTACCAAGTTTCTTACCGAGATTTTCTAGATTGGAGACAAGGATAGCATCACGGATCATAGTGTTAACGTTTTGTCCTGTCACCAGGTTCAAATCTTCCATAACCTCTTCTGAGACTGCCATTCTTTCCGATATGCCTTGTGGACCAGGCGCCCACACCCATGGAAGTTTACCTGCATCCATAAGGCGTTCCGCTTCAGCCATTGCACGGATAATATCTTTGTCTAACATATTCATTCCTTTCAGTTAGACTGGTATCATATATCATTCTTTGTCGTTTGTCAAGACCGAAAAATTCTTTACCTTTTCAAAGCGGAGTGTTCTTTGGAACCTATCAATCATAGTGTCTTTATGAGAAATAACAAAGATGTTGGTGCCTTTGTCACCCATATCCCACATGATCTTTATAAACTCGTCAATACCAGTAGCGTCCATAGCACGATCAAGGATTTCATCAAAGACAAGAATATTAACATTGACTGAGTTTTTCATCTTTGCGATCTGACGCCATGTTAAGAGGATGGCCAGATCGATTCGGAGTTTTTCTCCTTCTGAGAAATTGTTATACGAGAACTCGTCTCTATGTCTTGACTTGATGATTTCTTCAAAGGATTCGTTGATGTTGAAGTTAACAAAGAAACCCAGTTTAGCCAAGTATTTGTTGATATGCTTATTGATGATAGGTAGATATTGTTTAATGATTCTAGTTTTGATTCCGCCGTCTTTAAGTAAAGTCGTCGCCAGGTCAACATACTGTCTATCATCTAAAAGGACCTTCTTCTCTTCTTCGAGGGTGGAAATATCATGTTGAACGATTTGGAGTTGTCGTTCTGACTCTTGGGTAGTTTTGTCTGAGGTAGAAAAGGATTCAATTTGCTCCACAATTTGGCGAAGATTATTTGCGGTATTGTTATAGGTAGCCTTAGCAGATGAAAGATCCAACTTAATCTTGTTGATGTTCTGTAAGACTTCATCTATATGCTCGATTTCAGATAGAACTGAGTTTATTTGTTCCTCAATCTTATTTAGTGCTTCATCATATTCAACAATCTTCTTATCATTGGTTGTAACTGCATTGAACTTATGATCATGACTGATATCCTGCTTACACGTCGGACATGTATCATTATCACGATAGAAAAAGTTTTCTTTCAACACCCTTTCTCTATTGCCTTCCATCTTGGCCTTGAAACCAACCAACTTAGAGTGCTTTGACTTTAGTGGTGATAGATCAAGGTCTTGATCGGTCGCTTTCTCAAAATCAATTTTAAGATTTTCAACAACACATTCTTGCTTAATGGACTCTTGCGTAAGTTCATCCTTTTTTGCTTCAAGTTCAATCAATTTTTCTTCATTGTTAGCACGAAGGGAAGCGAGTGTTCTTTCAATGTAAGACTTATTCTCGCTTTTGCTAGTTAAAAGAACACGGTTCTTCTCCAACCCTTCTTTGTTCATTTGTAGTCTATTCTTTACTATATTAGACATAGCAGTAAAGATTTGAATATCCAAAAGATCCTCGATAACAGCACGACGATCATTAGCCGACAACTGCATAAAAGGAACAAACGATGCTGAACCGAGAATAACAACCTGTGTGAATGACTTATAGTTCATTCTAAGGATATGCTTCTCAAGATGTTCTTGATAGTCTTTGGTCGCAGCATCTTGATTTATCATCTTACCTTCACAATAGATTTCAAAGATGTTTGGTTTAGCACCACGAACAACCTTATACTTTCTATTGGAATGAGTAAACTCAATCTCCACAACACAGTTCTTGTTGTTTATGGAGTTGACGACATTCCCTTTGTTTACCTTACGAAAAGGTTTACCGAACAAACAAAAGGTGAGAGCATCTAGAAAGGTAGACTTGCCCGCACCATTATGTCCCATAATCAATGTGTTCTTATGTGTATCTAAAGAAATTTCTGTCCACTGATTACCAGCAGACAGAAAGTTGCGCCATCTAACATTATGAAAAGTTATCATTAAAACTCTCTAGTTGGTTTCTTTCCTTCTAACAAGTCCTTGATTTCGGTACCTGACAGAGTTTCATATTCTAACAGGCCTTCTGCTAGTGTGTCAAGTTCTTTTCTATAATCTGTAAGAATTTTCCTTGCTGTATGATATCCATCCTCAACCAATCTTTTGATTTCAGCATCCACAATCTTCTGTGTTTCCTCTGCAATCTTTGGTGTGCGGAACATGTCAGCATTTGGTTCATCGTAGGCCATTCTACCAAGAATAGGAGAGAATCCTAACTGTGTAACCATTGCTCTTGCTAGTTTAGTTGCTTGCTGAATATCACCAGAAGCACCAGAGGTAATGTTCTTTTCACCAAACACCAGTTCTTCTGCTACACGACCACCCATGGCCATGGCCAGTTGAGCAATCATCTCTTCATATGACTGTGAGATTTGATCACGCTCTGGTAGAGACTGGACCATACCAAGGGCACGACCACGGGGAATGATTGTTGCCTTGTGGATAGGAACAGAACCAGGCATCTTTAGAGATACGAGAGCATGTCCACCTTCATGATATGCTGTCATCTTCTTTTCAGCATCGGTCATCAATAGTGTTCTATGCTCCGAACCCATTAGAATCTTATCACGGGAATCCTCAAACTCCTGAGATGTAACGATACGCTTGGAACGTCGGGCTGCTAGTAGTGCTGCTTCATTGACAAGATTAGCAAGATCAGCACCAGAGAAACCAGGTGTGCCTCTTGATACAACTCTTAGATCAACATCAGGTCCAATCGGAACCTTGCGGCAATGAACTTTCAAAATCTTTTCACGACCGATAAAGTCTGGATTAGGAACCTGAACCTGTCTAT
>Ga0208784_1000167_pt1 | contig 33639 bp, 28 predicted proteins | sample DEB19_08_DNA_FD_184531 | JGI IMG/M metagenome (GOLD analysis project Ga0208784, IMG submission 184531) | Aqueous microbial communities from the Delaware River and Bay under freshwater to marine salinity gradient to study organic matter... | ecosystem: Environmental > Aquatic > Marine > Coastal ... | reverse complement strand
TTGCTACAAGAAATGCTGCTACAGAGATTGCACTGCGCTGCCGGCCAGCTGCGCAATGTACCAAGATTTTGTTATTAGCGATACTGGCGTGTTTATGTATAAATTCTACAATTACAGGCATATATTCGAACATTAAGTCATAATCTTTTTGTTTAAGAGAGTCATCGACGGGTATACGCATATATTCGATATCTTTATGATGGGAATAATGATTAGGAATATCTTTTGAACAATTTAATACTGCTCGAATTTTATGTTTTTTAAAAAGATCTTTGTCTTTAGCAGCTTGGAAATTACCTAAAATAATATTATTGGTAATTTTATTATATTTTGCTAAAGGTACATCTTCGTCTTTTATTCGCATACCAGCTTTAATTGGAGAATGACGTCTTATAAATTCAGCTAGTGGGAGTTTAGGAGAAACTTGTCTAGTTCTATTCGTAACCTTTGATTTATTAGTCGTCATTATTATATAATAAATAAAATAACTTTTGTTTAATTATGAGTTTAAAAATAATGTAAATATTATTATTATAATATTAAATAAATGGAAAGTGAAAAACGAGAAAAAATACGAGTTTTATTTCGTGGATGGCTACAAATTCCCCATAGTTATTCGATCGTGAACTGTTTTCAGTTGGTGCATTTATATAAAAATTATTCTGATAGAATTGAGATTTATGTTGAAGAGATGCCTTATTTTAGACAAGAATGGAATAATTCAAAAAAGTTGGTTTATAACGAGTCTTATAATGATATAATTAAAAATTTTAAAAAATGGAATGGAGAAGACGTTGATGTGATTTATAGTATAACATATCCATATAATATGACAATGGATAAAATAAATGGTAAAATAATTCCAAAATGTGTTTTTTATACTTCAGAATTTGCTTGTTTGGATCCAAATTATTTTGTATGTAATGTGCCTTTAATAAATGATAAATCTATAAAAGACTATATAGAAACAAATGAAAAATTGTACATGACGTCACCTAGTGTATGGTCATCGTTAGGTATGAAAAAATATGGATTATCAGATTCGAGAAATAGAATAATTACACATGGTGTAGATCCTGAAATTTTTAAATTTGATGTTACATCAAGAAATAATATTAGACGTTTTTATAATGTAAAAGAAGATGATATTTTATTAATTAATATTGGTGCAATGACAAAAAATAAGGGAATTGTATTAATATTGATTTGTTTAAATTATTTGGTAAATAAAATGGGTAAAACACATTATAAATTGCTTTTAAAAGGAACTGGTGATTTATATCAAACAAAACAATTTTTAGAGATATATTTTGAAGAATTACAAAGAGATAATAATATAACTAAAGATGAAATGAATAATTTGTTAACAAATAATATAATTTTTACTGATAAAACATTGTCTTATGAAAAAATAAATAGTTTATTTAATGCTGCTGATTTATATATTTCACCTTATTTAGCAGAGGGATTTAATTTAACAAGTTTAGAATCATTATCAGCTGGGTTACCTGTTATGATATCAAGTACAGGGAGTACTAAGGAATATATACAAGATATTTATAAAAATGGTGGAGATAAACATATTATATATGTAGACTCATCAGTTGTAGATATTGGAAATCAAATGAAATGTAATAATATTAGTTTAGATACATTAATAAACACATTATTAAAAAATGAAGAGCATATTAAGTATATGAAATCTTTAAGAAATTCTAATAATACAGAATTATATAATACAATGAGGCATTTTATTGTAAATAATTATAGTTGGGATAATGTAGCTGATTTAGTCCTTAATTATTTGAAATATATTATAGAAGATTCTAAAAATAAATAAAAAATAATAAGAAATAATAAAAAGAAATATTATTTCTTGTTAAATAGTAATGGATATTATATTATATATTATTATATTAGTTTTATTGATTTTTGGTATAGTTTTGATTATAATATCAGAATTAAGGAAAGAATCAGTTAAATGTCCTCCACAAAAAATAATTTATCAACAAGTTCCAGAGAATATACTTGATGTTCAATTTAGTAAAGAGAATACGCCAAGTAATATATATTTAGATATGTTTAATAAAAGTAGTCCATGGATAGGTGGTTTTACAATTGGAAATAAAGCTTATGTATCTGATAAAACAATAAACAATAACAATAATAATAACAATAAACAATAACAATAATAATAACAATAACAATAAAAATTAAATTTAAAGTTATTTTCTTAATATGTATTATAATGAAATTCATAAATGAATTATATAATATATGTTTATCTATAACAAATCCGTTATTACAACCGGTAATAAAATTTGTTAATTTATCTATAGATGTTATAGATTTTTTATTTATATCTAATTTTGTTAAAAATGTATCATTATTAGAAGCAATGATAATAAGTGATGGTGTATATAATGGATTATTATTTACAAAAGAATATATATATTATAAAATTAAAAGTAATGTAATTGTAAAAAATAAAGTTATTATTGATATAAAAAAGGAATTATTAAATAATTACAAAAATTTATATAAATTAGATATAATCGATAGATATATAACATATCTTATTTTATATTTTATGTATAAATTTATTATAACAATATTATTGAGTTGGGAAATTACTTTTAAATATAGTCAATATATAAATAATATATGTTATATGATGTTTTTATTATTAGTTTTACCATATATACAAAATACAATTGTAACGACAAAACCAATGAATAAATATATTAGTTATTATTTAAGAAATAAAGATATATTTATTAAATATTCTATTTCTAAAATTATAATTAATTTTATAAAAAATTTAGATAACAGAATTAATTTTATTAAAAATTCTCAAATATTTATATTATATAGATATATTTCATATAATCTTGTAATTAGTTTTATTAAATCATATTGTATTATTTATTTATTATATTTGTTAAGAAACAATGGATCTACATATTATTATTATAAAATGATTAAAATGGCATATTATTATACTACAGGACATTTATTTAATCAAATAACAATAGAAGAATCAATTAATATAATTAATATTATTGTAATAGAAAAGAAATGGTATGACTTATCTAATATAGAATTTGTTCATGCATTTTATATATTAATTAATAATAAGTATAATAATGATGATAATATATATGTAACATTTGGATTATATTTGTCTAAATTTTTTACATTATGGAATTTTATTTGCTTATTAAAAATTTTAAAAATACAAATTATTACTGTTTTATTGTTTATATATTTTTTAATAGATTATAAATTAAATAAAGAAAACAATAAAGCAAATAGAATAGAAATGGTATCAATGGGAATATTGTTATATATTTTATTATTATCAAATGTAAATGAATTAATAGTAAGTACAATAATTGTGTTGTATAAATTTATTTATTTAATGTTTTTGGAATTAGTATTTTTTATAAATAATATAAATGATATTATAAAAGTGTTAAATTATTATGAAAAACAAAAACCAAAACTTATTGAAAAAATAAAAAAAGAAAATAATTATATACAAGATAAGGATGATTAATTAAATTTTGTAGAAAATAAATGATAATTATTTTATACAAATTTATATTGAGATATGTACAAAATACACATTTTTTTTAATATACTATATATATGTTAGTCAATTTATATGACAATATTAATTTTAATAAAATTAGATTTAGTAGTAAACCATATAAAAAGGAAATAATAGTGGATAAAATGGTTAGATCTATATATTTTATAGATATTAATTATTATAAAAAACCATTATATATTCAATTGCCAAAATTATCAATAATTAAGATGGATAATTTTAAAATACAAATAGTGATACATGATTATTTATATCAAAAATTTATAAAACAAATAGAAGAACTTATTATAGATAAAGTATATAATAATTCTGAAACATGGTTTAATAAAAAATTTACTATGAATAAGATAATAAGTAGCTTAATAACACAAATACAATATAAAAATAATGACTATATATTAGAACTAAATTATGATAATGAAACGATATTTTATAATCAATATAAATCTCAATTAAATAAAGAAGATATTCAACTCCCTATTGATATTATTTGTATAATACGATTAGAAAATTTGCAATTTATTGATAATAAATTTACATATAATATTTTTTTAGAACAAGCAAAAATAATACAAAAATTAAGATTAAAAGAATATTCAATATTAGAACAGACTTTAGAAAATGATACAGATGATTTATCTTCAGAAAATAAAACAATTAATAAAGAATCTTTAGAAAATGAAGGATTATATGATGATTATGATAAATCTAGTAAAGAATTAACTGTATTAGATGATGAATATTATTTTGAAAATAAATAAAATTAATATATAATATTATTATAATGTATTATAATACTATTTTAACGTCACGTGATTTAACAAGATATTTTAACATATTTTTATTTATGAGAAGAATAGAAGCTGTAATAAAAATTCAAAGATGGTGGAGAAGAAATAGAATAAAAAAAAGAAATTATATAGAAAATATTATTATACGTTAATTTAAATAATATATTTATTTTATAAATTTATTTTAATAAATATATTATATGTTTGAAAAGGAATTAGAATTACTTTTAGAAAAAAATTGGACAGAAGAAGAAATAACAATGATTAATAAATTATTAGAAACATTACAATATTATAAAAAACTTATTCCAAAATCTTTAAAACAAGAAATTTGTGTAGCCCTACAAATGTGTAATGTTTTAAAAACAGAACTTGATACATTTAGAGAAAAATGTAAATGTATTCATGAAAAATTAAATGAAAATATATCTTTACTTGAACCCCAAACAGAACAACAAACAGAACAACAAACAGAACAACAAACAGAACAACAAACAGAACAACAAACAGAACAATAATAAATAAAAAATGAATAATAATTTATTGATAATAGAATAAAAATGGATAAAATTTTATTAATGATTTTAAATTCAACAATGTATAAATATAAACAAAACTATAAACAAAACGATATATTAATAGATAAAAAATTTACATACATTTATAATAAAGAATATATGAAATATTGTAATCATTTTGAATAATAAAAATTAATTTAATAGAGTGAAATTGTCGTTTTGTCGTTGTGTTTTGTTTAAATCTTTTATTAATCCTTGTACACCAGAATAATAGACATTAATTTTATCATTTTGAGTAAAAAGATTTTGTAAAGTTAAATAATCGTATATATTATTGAATTTAGGACGTCCTATTTTATAATTAAAAGGAAAATCGTGATTGTGTGATCTTTCTGTAAAATAAAATATAAATTCTATATAAGAACTAAGTGATAAAAATGTATCTAATAACCAATATATATCATCAGATGATTTTGCAATAATAACAAATGATATTTTTGATTGAATGATCCAAGGATTTTTAGATAATTGTTTTAATGGATATACGAAATTGGTTATTCCTATACCTGAAGATATTAATAAATGAGGTTTTACAATTAAATTATTTGTAAAATTTTTTGGTAAACAATAATATGGTCCGTCTATTGATATATACATATCATTATTTAATTTATTATATAATTTAGTTGTCCAATCACCTCTATTTTTAATATGAATAGAAACTGTATTATTATAATAATTAAAAGTATGAACTGTAAAAGGATGCCATTCAAATAAATTAATTGACATACAATTAACATAAATTGTTTTTCCACAATATTTTTTGTCTAATGGTAATTGTAATTCTATAATATTATTATAATATAAAACTTTTTTTACTTTTACTTTATTAAAAATATATTTATATAAAATTTCACATAATATAATACTACATGGTAATATTAACCAAATCCAAGTTGTAGGAATAGGACAATATGTATTACTATATCTAATTGTACAAAAAGTTCCATGTATAATACATAATGTTAATATACAAAATGTTATTATATAATGTAAAAAAATATAAACAGAGTAATTTTGATGTTTTATCGTTTTAAAAAGACTAAATATAACTAATAAAATGATTAATATAATCATTATATTACCAGTTAAACCAACACCCCAATCAATTAATTGAATATAATTATTGACTTTTATAAAATTAATATAATGTGCTACAGAATGTATTAATGACCATATTATAAAACTAAAAACAAAATATTTATGTATATTTTCTATTATAAAAGAAGATATATACATAAAACGTTTCCATAATTTAATACGAGACATTACAACGAAAAATAAATTGATATTGATTAACATAGCTGATGATTTTGCAATAGGAAATGATTGTTGATATTTTAAACATTCGCATTTAAACATAGGATGTAACAAATAATAATACCACACGCCTATAAATATGGCGAGTTGTAATAATGTCATATTAATTAACCATAATTTCATTAATATATAAATATCACGTTTCTTTAAATTATTTTACAGTTAATGTTTGAAATAAACGCAATAGATAGAATAAACGATATTGTGTGTTTAAGTAAAATTAATTTGGTTAAAGGCTGATTGTAGAATATTGATTTGTTCATCATTAAAGTTAAGTTCTGGATATTCAATAATGAATTTTATATATAAATTACCTTGATTACCTCTTTCATCTATTAATCCTCGATTATGAATTATATATTCTTTTTGTGGATTGATTATGCCAAATCCTCGTGTATGTAATTCAAATGGTTTTGCAAAATGTGGAATAACGATTGTTTTACCAATAATAGAGTCACGTAAAGAAATATTTGTTTTCCATGTTAAATTTAATTTATTTCTTTGAAAATCAGGGTGGTCATTAATTATAATATTAACAATAAATGATCCTGGAATTTCATTATGACGTGTTGCTTGTTCACCCCATTCTGGAAATGTTATTTTAGTTCCGGATTCTATACCTGGTTTAATATTTACATCAAAAAGATTTTCTTCTGTAATAGATCTTTTATTATTACATATTTTACAATTATCTTGATTTTTTAAAATACCAGTATTATTACATGTTGAACAAATTTGTTCAACTTTTTGTATAAAAGGACCAAATTGATGGTTATGAAATATTTTACCATTACCATTACACGTTTGACATATTTTTTTACAATTAATGCAAATTTTAGTTCTTTGTACACGAAATTTTTTATTAATTCCTGTGTATACATCATTTAATGATATATTACAATTATGTATATAGTCATTTTTTTTTGTAATAGTAGTTTTATTATGATATGTAAAAAAAGGGTGATCAAAAGGAGATGGAAAATGTGACATGTTTTGTTGTTGAAAACTAGAATTATTATAATTATTTCTTTTATTAGAATCTGATAATGTTTCATATGCTGTTTGTATTTCTTGAAATTTATTTTTATCACCACCTTTATCAGGATGATGTGTTTTTGCTAATTTTCTATATGCCGTTTTAATTTCTTCATCAGTAGCAGATTTAGAAATTCCTAATATATCATAATAATCTGACATAATATATTTAAAATAATTATAATTTTAAATATATTTTATTTTTTTTATAATTTAAAAAGTAATAATTAGATTGAAGTTGTAAGAGCTCTAAATTTCATTTTGGTAGATATCCAATCAGGTTTATTATCACTGGTATATTGTATTTGTCCATCTGCGTTAATATAAAAATTTATACCCAGATTATCACCTATACTATTTGTATCTATAAACCATCCAGTTCTTTTTTTTAATCCTTTAATTTCATATAATGCATCATATTCGTCAGTATTTGTAACAATATTTACACAAATAGTTCCTGTAAATGATTTAATTTGATTATTAAATATAAATTCTGTTATATCAGTTGGATTTGTTTGATTATTTTGTGCATTAAATGTTTTTTCTGCAGAAATATCACCTATATTAGGTGTAATATCAATATCTTTTACAATTAATTTATCGCCAATAAATAATTCTTTATTAACTGAAACTCCTCCATAAGCAACAAATGATCCCGTTGTTAAATTAGTAGTTGATCTAGTATTTTGAATAATGATAGTAGACACATCTCCTAAAATTAATTTGTTGTCTCTATATATTAAATCATTTGTTCCTATAATTGGATCAATACCATTTCCACGTAATATAGTATATGGATTTAAATACGTATTTCCTGTACCACCTTTACTAACACTTAATGGTCTTAATGATAATAAAGGAATATCTTTAATAACTTTAATAATAGCATTTTCATTATTTAGATTTGTATAATGTATATAACCAATATCATTTACAGTAGATATATAAAATCTTATACCAGTATAATCACCTATGTATCTAGAATTAATATCCCATTGATTATTTACAACTACACCTTGAATTTCATATAATGCAGATTTATTCAAATTTGGTATATTTACAAATATAGAGATTTGAAAATAATAATAATTAATATCTAAATTTATACCTGAAATAATTAATGCAGTTGGAGTAAAAGTATTTGAATTTAATGTAATTTGATCATTCGAATTTTCAATACTAATATAAGTTGACCGAATTGTATAATTTTCTGAAGAGTTTGGATTTGTATACGTAATGATACCATTTCCAGAGTCTGTTTTAATAAAAAATCTAATACCAGTATAATCACCTATAATATTTGTATTTAATGACCATTCTGTACCATTATATAAGCAGTTTATTAAATATAAACTATATTTATTATCTAATTCATTTGAAACATAAATTAATAATTTAATAGAATCTAATGTGGAATTTGAAAAAGTTAATTCATTAATATCTTCAGGAACACCAATATTAGGTAACAAAGATACGTTTATTTCAGTATCATTATTAATTAATGAAGATGTAATAAAACGTATAGATGTTATATTTGTTTGATTTGTATTAGTATATTGAATAATTCCACTACCATTTTCTTCCTTTATATAAAAATCTACACCTGTTGGACGTCCTATTAAAGAACTAGTTAATACCCAATTAGATCCTGAATTAAGACCTCTTAATGTATATAACGAATATGTATTATTACTTGATTCTACATAAACATTAGATATAAAAGCTTTAACTGTATTATCAAATTTAAAATTAAATACGTCTTCTGGAACAGTTACATTATTATTTAATATAAAATGTTGTTCAAAAGGACCTCTATTACTATTTAAATCAAAATTTTCAATTTCATTATCTACATATCTTTTGTTAACAGCATCATAATCATCAATTGGATCTTGTACACTTTTAATATTTTGTAAATTTACATCTAAAATTCCACCTATATAAACATCTTTTTCAAAACTAGCACCACCAGTTACATTTAATGCACCACCACTTCCAACACCTATTGCATTTGATGTATTTGTAAGGAGTATACTAGATTCATTACCTAATATTAATTGTTTGTCTCTATAAATAAAATCATCTGTTCCAATTATAGGATTACTTCCATCTCCTCTTAATACAGCATAAGGTTCTAAATAAGTGTTGCCTGTTCCACCTTTATTTACTTGCAATGGTCTAAATACATTAGGTGTGTTTTCAACATATCTCATATATGCATTTGAACTATTTGTATTTGTATATTCTAAAATACCTATACCAGAAACTGTACTCATGGAAAATCTCACACCAGTAATGTCTCCTACAAATCTTGAATTTAATTTCCATGTACCATTAGATAATAATCCATTTAATTCATATAATGCTAATTTATTTTCAGATGGAACTTCTACTACACATGTTAATTGAAAATTATTATCTACAGCTGAATCAAATGTTAATTGTGATATGCCAACACCAATAGGATTTATTGTATTTGCTAATAAAGTTAATTCTATTTGTGACGTTAATATCTCAAAACGTACTATTTTAACTACATAATCAGATTGACTATTTAAATTAGTATATTGTACAACACCAGCTGTTGATAAAGATAAAACATTAAATGCAACACCAGATACATCACCTATAGTATTTGTATTAACACTCCATACATTATTTCTTAAAATAGCATTTAATAAAATTAATCCATATTTATTATCAGATTCACTTGCAACATAAATAACTAATTTAAATGTATCTATTACACTATTTAAAAAACTTAATTCAGAAATATTCACTGGTGAAACTGTGTTTGGTAATAATGAAACGTTAATTTGTGTAGAATTTGCTACATTATCAATTTGTTTAATAGTATCAAAATAAATTTTTGAAAACCCAATTGTATTTAGATTAGTATATTGTAAAATAGCTTCTCCTGAACTACTTCTAACAAAAAATGTAACATCTGTATCATCTCCTACATAAAATGAATTTATATACCAATTATTGAATGTTTTATATCCATAAATTGTATATAAAGCACCAATGCTTTGATTTACTTGAACAAATATTTTTATTAAAAATGCTCGAGATGTATCAGGGAAAGTTAAAACAGGTATGTCTTGTGGCACAGTGATATTATTATTTAAACTAAATGATGTCGATGTATTTATATTAATATTACTAAGAGCATCTTCTAAATAACGTTTATTAACGGCATCGTAATCATTTACTGGATCTTGTACATTTTTAATATTTTGTAAATTTACATCTAATTCACCCCCTATATATACATCTTTAAAAAAACTAGCACCACCATCAACAGTTAATGATCCTCCACTACCTAAACCTATAGAATTTGTAGTATTTAATAAATTTAAAATTCCATAAAGATTTAAATATTTACCATCATAAGTAAAACTATTATAACTTGTTATAGAATTAGAAGTAGATGATCCAATAAGAATTTGTGTGCTACCAAATGATCCCAAAATATTACCATATGTTTTACTATCAACATAATTTTTATTTACAGCATCTGTAGCTAATATAGGATCTCCTAAATTTTCAATTACATTATTATTTAAATCTATTTTCCCATTAATAAAAACATCTTTAGATACTGATAATCCACCATAACAAACAAATGCACCTATTGTACCATCAGCATTTGTAGTATTATTTATAATTAATGGTATATTTAATGTAACTTGTGATGTATCAGTTGTAAAAAAATCATATCCTCTAATAGCATCACCATTTGAATCTGCTATAATAATTTGTCCTGTAGTAAAATTTCCAGATAATTTATTAGCTACAGAATCTACATAATTTTTGTTAACAGCATCTGTTCCAATTGATGGAAGTGGTACATTTATAATTCTGTTATAATTAACATTTGTGATACCACCTATATTTAAATTTTTACCAATACTTGCTCCACCAGCTATAGTTAATGCTCCACCTGATGAAACATTTGATGAATTTTGTGTATGTTTAATTGAAATTCCTCCTTCAACAATAACACTTGCACTAGTTAAATTTTCACTTGGAATAGAATAAGGAACTAATAATTGTTCATTTTTAAATTTTACATTTTGAATCGTTACACCATTTGTTTGATTATATTCTCTTAATGTATCAAAATATAATGTTCCAGATCCTTCAAGTGAACCGTCGCCTTGAATTAATGGATGTGCTGATGGCGATAATGATAAATTTCCTTTAATTAAAAAACCTTCTAAATTTTGACCAAATCCTGAATCCATTTTAGATTTAAAATATCTAACTACTACATTAAAAAAATAATTTTTATATCACTTTTTAACGATAACTATAATTAGATAATTTCAAACTAGATAAATTATAAATTGAACTATTCGAATTTTGTATAATTTTATGATATAAACTTTCTGTAAAAAAATTATCAGTACATTGAATAAACATTTTATCAATATGATTTTGTTTAATTTCATAAAATGGCACTTCTAAAACTTTTAAATAATTAATCCAATTTTGACAACTAGTTGTTTCATTATTTATAATTACAGGAATAACGCCCAAATATAAACTTTCCCAAAATCTATGAGTATCTATACCATTTCCTCTTATACATAAACAAAATCTATGTGATGCTAACTCCATTAAATATTCTTTATATGGTTTGGATACAGATAATTTAAAACTATTTATTTGTTTAATTTTATCTAATAAAACTTTTCTATAAGAATATGTCGCTGGATTTATATTTACATATATATTTTCTGTTTTTTTATTCTTATATGTTTTTTTAATTATATCATACAATTCTATTAAATTTCCATGTTTCCACATTGAGTTAGCTATTCCTATAGGTAATAAATTCAATTTAGTATTTGGAAGTGAATAATCTATATTTTGAGCATATATTTTTTTAATAATTTGTGAATCTACAATTTCCCTATAACTATTATTGAAACTATGATCAGAATTATGTATATATAATATATATTCTATAGATTTATCTAAATTATTTAATACATATTTCATAAAATCATCCAGAATATGAGTGTATATAAATAATTTTATTTGTTTTGTATTTTGTTTATTACAAAAAGATTTAAAATGTAAATTTAATAAATCTATGTTTATATTTTTAAAATCCTTTATAATTATAATATCCTTAGCATAATTATTTATATTTTGATGAAAATCATAAATATCTTTTGTTAATAATACAAAATCACATAATGATATAATTCTATCACCAGTTATTATTTCTTTATATAATAAATTATTTATACTTGAAAATTCATTCAATTGTTTACTATGAATATGCAAATTAGCAATTTTATTTAATACGATTTTATTGTTTATATTGTTTATTTCAGGGTTTGTACATAGTGGTATAGTAATAGGGAGTTGAATATGATCAAAAATAACTTTTCTAGATATAAAATTAAATTTATTAGGTTTAATAATAGATGTTTCATTTACAAAACCTCGACTTGGATTATCGAATTGAACTAATAAATTATCTGAATTTGGTATATTTTTAAAATCAACACCTCCTAAATATTGTCCTAACGCAGCACCATCAAAAATTATATTAGTTTTAGAATTATATACAATGTCTATTGGTAAATTTATTTGATTAGGAAATGATCCTAACAAATTCATATCATTTATAAATTCTTCACTGTTTGTAAATTTATCTGTCATAAAATATGTTAATTCACTTATTAAATATATATTTGGAAAAAATAATAAACTAGGGATTACTCTATTAGGTGAATCTTTAATCATACAAATTTTATTAATCACTTTTAAATCAAATTGTTGTTGTATAGATTTATATAAATTTTCGAATGATTCATACATCATAATATCATTCTCAATATGAAAAACATTTGATAACTTGAATAATTTCATAAATTGACAAATATAATAAAATCTTGACGTTGTAGAAATCCAAAATCCATTTCTAAATTCTGATAAATTTGAATATTTATTAATTATTATATTTTTATATTTTTCAAAATTTTGATCCTCGTCTCGTTCTAATAAAGATAAAGGAATTACTTGTATAACATTGTTATAATAAAATTTAGTTTTCATATATAAATTAAAATCAAATTTTGATATAGTTTTGTTAAATTCAGCTATTATAGAATCATCAATAATAATGTAAAGTTTACAATTGTAATGATTAATTAATAAACACTGATAAACGCAATCATATATATAATCAGGTAAAGTATTTCCGACATGTATTAATACTAAATTTATTATTTCTGACATTAAAAAAAAATGATTTATATTATTTGTTTGAATAAATAATATACATTACTTTTAAATAAAAAATGTGTGGAATTTTTGCATTAATTGAAGAAACAAAAGTTGATCCTAAAAATGAAAATGATGTTTTGAATAATTATAAATATATTATAGATTCTGTTGTAAAAAATTTAAATCATCGGGGTCCAGATAGTATAGGAAATAAACTTATCATTGATGATAATAAAACATTATTAATGTTACATACACGTTTAAAAATTAATGGTGATAATACTCTTCAACCTATAGTAAATAACGACAATACTGTTTATTTAGTAATTAATGGTGAAATTTTTAATTGGAAAAGTTTAGAAAAAGAATTAAATTATAAATGTAAACAATCAGATTGTGAAATTATTTTACCTTTGTATGAAAAATATAAAGATGATATACCAGTATTTTTAAATAAATTAAAGGGTCAATTCTCACTTTTTTTATATGATTTGAGAAATAAATATATTTTAATAGCTAGAGATCCAATTGGTGTAACACCACTTTATGTTGGATATCATCCTACTTTGCAACGTTTTGTTATATCATCTGAATTAAAATGTTTAACAATGTATGATAATAAATTAACAAGTGATATTGAACATAGTCTTGTAGATAATATTAAAATATTTTATCCAAGAAAATATATATATACATCTATAAATGATAAATCAATAAATAATTTAATGGAATATTCAAAAGAATATATGAATTTTTATAATGAATATAATGTTTTAACAAATTTATCATATAATTTAGATACAGATCTTGTTAATAAAAGAAATGAAATTACGACTATTATTAGAGATAAATTAACAAATAGTGTTAAATCACAATTACAAGATTTAATTAATTCTGGTTCACCCGAGTTTGGTGTATTATTATCAGGTGGATTAGACAGTAGTTTAATTACAAGTTTAGTTGTTTCATTAGCTAAATCAATGGGATATAATAAACGGATACGAACATTTAGTATCGGTATTAATAAAGATGTACCAGATTTAATAGCGGCCAGAGAAGTATCTAAATTTTTAGGCACTGATCATCATGAATTTTATTTTACAATCAAAGAAGGTCTTGATGCAATACCTTCTGTTATATGGTTTGCAGAAAGTTATGATTGTACAACAATTAGAGCAAGTACACCAATGTATTTATTAACACGATCTATTAAAAATAAATTTCCAAATATTAAAGTATTATTTTCAGGTGAATTATCTGATGAATTACTTTGTTATTTATATGGTGCAAATGCTCCAAGTGAATTAGATTTTCAAATTGAAACTATTAATTTAGTAAGTAATGTACATTTGTTTGATTGTTTAAGATCAAATAAAATGTGTATGGCTAATTCTATAGAAGTACGTGTACCATTTACTGATATTGATTTTGTTAATTACATATTAAAATTACATCCTAAATGGAAAATTTTTGGTAAAGAAAATGAAATAGATAAAATATTAGATAGAAATAAAATGGAAAAACATATTTTAAGAGATGCTTTTCAGGGATATTTGCCAAATAATATTTTATATAGAAAAAAAGAACAATTTAGTGATGGTGTGAGTGGTTTTAATAAAGAACAAGACAATTGGATTGATGCAATTACCCTATTTTGTGAGAAAAAATATAATTTATATGATTATGAAATATTTAAAAATAAATATACATATAATAAACCAGATACTAAAGAAAAATTATATTATAGAGAAATTTTCTGCCAATTTTTTAATTCAACTAGTTATAAAAATACAAGCGAATTTACAGTTAAAACTTGGGAACCAAAATGGTCTAAAACAAAAGATCCAAGTGGCCGATCTCAATCATTTTGGAAAAAAAATTAAAGTAACTTTTAAAAAAGTTACATCAAAACCATTACTTTATTTTTTTAATAAAAAATAAAGATTAATATCAAAACAGGGCTCGCGCCTGCAAGTAACTATTACTATATAAAATATAAATTCTTTGTTGCAGGCGCGAGCCCTGTTTTGATATTAATCTTTATTTTTTATTAAAAAAATAAAGTAATGTAATTAATTTAAAGAAAATTTTTTCTTTACAAATTGTAATACAATATATGCACATAATTTTAAAAAAAATAAAAGAACAAACAGATGTTTTAAACGTATTTTATTGTGATGATACAACTCTTATTAATAATTGGATTAAAGAATATATTAATGATGATATAGAAAAATTTAAATTAGAACCATTAAATAAAGATGTGCGTTCAATATCGTATGAAATTATTGAAAACCAAACAAATTTTGAATTAATAAAACAAATTAAAAGAATAAATAAAGGATATGTTTATAATTCATCTGAACGATTAACTGAAAATGTTTATACTATTACCGTTATAGAATATACTAATACAATTGATAATTGTAATTTAAAAGAAAATACAAAATGGGCAGACATTAATAATGAAATTAATAATAGAGTATTAAAACAATTAGATAAAGAATCATTATATCAAGTATTGACTAAAATACAAACATCTATAAAAGTTAAATCTAATTGGAATTATACAGAATATACAAGTCTTGTTTCTGAAATATTAAAAACATTTAAAAAAGATTTATATAGTTCAATTGCTAAACGTCTTAAACGTTTTGGTAAAAAACAATACAATTATAGTAAAATTAACTTTTCAACAGAACAACTTTCAGGAACATCATGTAAAGTAGAATCTCTTAAACATAAAATCGAATAGGTAACTTTTAAAAAAGTTACATCAAAACCATTACTTTTTTAAAAGTAACTTTTAAAAGTAACTAGTCAGTTTCTTTTGAATGTTGTAAAAAACGTTGATATTCATAATCTATTTTATTTTTGCTAAAAACTTGTTTAATATCATTTAATTCATTTTGTTTTAAATTTTGAATATCATTATCACTAATATCACCATGAATTTGAAATATATTATAAATATTTGATAAATTATTACATAATTCAGAAGAAGAAGATGATAATTCTTCAGTTTTTGTCGAATTTACATTTTGAGTTTTTACATTTTTAACATTTTGAACATTATTTTCTGTTATAATTTCTATTTTTTGAATTCTATCTGCAATATCTGGTAATGCTAAATTAGTATGTTTAAATGTCTTTTTAAATACTTTTATTATAGATTTGAGAATATCTGGATTATTTATGACTAATGAATCATAACGCTTTAAATTTTCAGATAAATACATTGTAGCATTTATACGATCTCTTCTATACATACACATTTGTTTTTGAATATCGTGATAAAGTTCATTAAATTGTAAAGATGCATTCATATGTTTTTCAATTAATTGATCGTATTTAAAAAAATTTTGTAAAATAGTTAAAATAGTTAAAATATAAGTCAAAATTTGTTTTGAAATAAAAATAGCCATGTTGTCTTCAATATAACTTGGTGGAATAATAGTTTCAGCTGATAAAAATATTGCTAAAATAATAAGTAGAATATTAAAAATAGAACTTACATTTTTATAGTAATCACTTGTTCTTTCATGCATCCATTTATAAGACGCTGCATTTTCACCTATAGAAATAATTAATTGTTCGTTTTTATCATTCCACCCATTATTTAATAAAATTATATTTGTTTTGTGTAAAATTAAATTAGTATTATTATTTTTATCATTGTCACTAATCGATTTTTCTAAAAAAATATCATCATTTTCTTCAACATTCATTAAAATTAATTAATTATAAATAATTAATTTTAAATTAAATAATAATGGTTAGGATTTTTAAAATATATAAATAATATTATAATTTATGGTTTAATTTATTTTAATTAAAAACTAAATAATTTTTAATTAATTAAAAAACTAAATAATTTTTCTATAACTATTATATTAGATGAAGATCAAAAAAAGAGATGGACGTTTAGAACAATTATCTTTTGATAAAATTATTTATCGTTTAAAAAAAATATGTAATGATAAAGTTTTAGGCCCATTAAAATCAATAGATCCAGATATAGTAGCTCAAAAAGTTGTGTCAAGTATTTATGATGGAGTAACATCGTGCGAATTAGATGAAGAAGCAGCTAGAATTGCAGTTAGTATGATAGATAATTTACAATATCAAAAATTAGCATCTAGAATTATTATTAGTAATGCCCATAAAAATACGCATGAATGTTTTAGTGAAGTTATGGAAAGACTTTATAATAATACTGACAAATTAGGAAAACACGCACCAATTTTAGCAGATGATATTATTGAAATTATTAGAAAGCATAAAAATACACTTAATTTTGCCATTGATTACAACAGAGATTATCTATTTGATTATTTTGGATATAAAACATTAGAACGGAGTTATCTTCAGAAAATATGGAATGTTAAAACTGAAAGGATGGAAGTGGTAGAACGTCCTCAACATTTGTATATGAGAGTTGCAGTTGGTATACATAAAGATGATATTGACTCTGTTTTAAAAACATATGATCTTATTTCTCAACATTATTATACACATGCAACACCTACTTTGTTTAACGCAGGAACACGTTTAAACCAATATGGAAGCTGTTTTTTAATGGGAACTGAAGATTCTATCGAAGGAATTTTTAAAACAATTACAGATTGTGGTAAAATATCTAAATTAGCAGGTGGTATTGGAGTTCATATTACTAATATTCGTGCAAAAGGTAGTATAATTAGAGGAACTAATGGATTAAGTGACGGAATTATACCAATGATAAAGGTGTATAATGAAACTGCTCGATATATAAATCAATGTTTTACACCAGATACATGGGTGTATTCTAAAAATGGTCCAACTCAAATGAAAGATATAACTACAAACGATTATTTAATTACAAATGATGGTACTTTTAAACGTGTTAATGAAATAATAAAGAATAATGTAAATAAACAAATTTTAGAAATTAGAGCTACAAATACTTTATTCCCTATTAAAGTTACTGAAGAACATGAAATATTTTTATTAAAAGATCAGAAAAAAATAACAAATTTTTCTGTTATTAAAAATAGATTAAAAAAAGGTATTATTAAACCTGATTTTTATAGTGCAACAGAAATGACTGAACATGACTTAGTAGGATATCCGATTCCTACATTTGAATGTGATAATGAAATTAATGATTTAGATTATTATAAATTTTATGGAATAATGTTAGGTGATGGACATATATGTAATGGAAGAAATGAATATGGTGTTACATTGAGTAATTATACAAAGGAAGATTTAAAAGAATTTATTAAATCATTTTTAAAGAAACGTGAAATACATTATTGGGAATGTTATAATGATGGATGCTCAGCAATAAGATGGAGTGGAAAAGAATCTTTGCAATTAACGAGAGATATGTTATATAATGTTAATAATGAAAAACAAATTAAAGAAGAATTTTTACATTTGCCAAAAAACAAAATATTAAAAATACTTGAAGGATTATTAAAAACAGATGGTTCTAATTTAAAGGAATTATATTTTTATAATACTTCACAAAATTTAATAATGCAAATGCGATATTTATTTTTAAGATTAAGTATATTGACATCTGGAAATATAAAAAATACTATTGGACAGACTCGTATATTAAAATCTGGAAGAACTATAACATCAAAAAAAATTAGTTATTGTTTAAGAATACCAAAGCATCCTAATTTATCAAGTATTATAGATTTTAAAAAAAAAGGTGAACATTTTAAATATTTTGAATGGAATGGAATTTTGTGGGGTAGAATAAAAACTATTAATAAAATAGACTATAATGGAGATGTATATGACTTTAATATGATTGATAATCATAATTACCTCACTGATATGGGTCTAGTTCATAATTCTGGTAAAAGAAAAGGTTCTTTCGCGATCTACCTTGAACCATGGCATTCAGATATCTTAGAATTTTTAGATTTAAAGAAAAATCAAGGTCACGAAGACCTCAGAGCACGTGATCTATTTTATGCAATGTGGGTTCCTGATTTATTTATGAAATGTGTTGAAGAAGATTCTGATTGGTATTTAATGTGCCCTGATGAGTGTCCTGGTTTAAGTGATACATATGGTGAAGAATTTGAAAAATTATATAATAAATATGTTACGGAACGAAGATATAAACGTGTAATAAAGGCTCAAGAAATATGGAGAAAAATTTTAGATGCACAAATAGAAACTGGTACTCCTTATATTTGTTATAAAGATGCAGTAAATAAAAAATGTAATCAGAAAAATTTAGGTACAATTAAATCGAGCAATCTTTGTGCAGAAATAAATTTATATTCTGATGATAATGAATATGCATGTTGTAACCTTTGTTCTATTGCATTGCCAAAATATGTAAAATATGACAATAACAATAAACCATATTTTGATTTTGAACATTTACGTCAAGTTTCAGAATATATAATTCATCCAATGAATAAAGTAATTGATAATACTTATTATCCTGTTCCAGAAACAAAACTAAGTAACTTAAAACATAGACCTATCGGTGTTGGTGTACAAGGATTAGTAGATGTTTACGTCAAAATGCGTTTACCATTTGAAAGTGAAGAGGCCAAAAAGTTAAATAAAGAAATATTTGAAACCATTTATTATGGGTGTTTAAAAGGTTCTATAGAATTAGCTAAAAAGGATGATGCTTATAGTTCATTTCAAGGCAGTCCATTTAGTCAAGGTAAATTACAATTTGATTTAGCAGCTGAATATGATGGTATAGATTTGTCAAATTATTTATCAGGACGTTGGGATTGGGACACCTTAAAACAAGATCTTGTAACATATGGTGCTAGAAATAGTATGTTATTAGCTTTAATGCCAACTGCAAGCACTGCTCAAATTATGAATAATAGTGAGTGTTTTGAACCAGTTGATAGTTGTATTTTTAAACGACGTGTGTTGTCAGGTGAGTTTATCGTTATTAATAAATATTTAGTCGATGATTTAGAAAAGTTAAATTTATGGAGTAATGAATTAAAAGATATGATTATTGCAAATGATGGAAGTATTCAAAATATAGATATCATTCCAGATGATATTAAAAGATTATATAAAACAGTTTGGGAAATTAGTATGAAAAGTGTAATTGAACAATGTCATGATAGAGGAGTTTTTATCGACCAAACTATGTCTATGAATTTGTTCATGGCAAATCCTAATTATAAACGATTAACTTCTATGCATTTTTACGCATGGAAGAAAAACTTAAAAACAGGAATGTATTACTTACGAAGTAAATCTAGTGCAAGTGCAGGTAAATTTTCTATAGATCCAGAATTAGAAAAACGTATCAGAGAAAAAAAAGAACGTGGTGAACAACTAGAACAAGAAGAGCAAGCTGCCGTTTTGGCTTGTAGTTTAGAAAATAAAGAGGATTGTATGATGTGTAGTTCTTAATTTATTTTTATTAAATCATATAATTAATAAAAATAAACAATCATTATAAAGATGATAAAGAACTACTTTTAAATATATTTGAAATATCAGAATCATCTGAGTCATTTGAGTTATCTGAGTCATTTGAGTTATCTGAGTCATCCGAATTATTAGATGATCTAGAATTATTTTTATTATATTTTTGTTTAAATATATTTGATACATCTGAATCATCAGAGTCGTATGAATCATCAGAGACATTTTGATCATCAGAGTCATTATGGTCATTAGAGTCATTTGAATTGTCAGGATCATAAGATGATAAAAGATCATCCAAGTCTGAAGCGTAATTATCTACAATGTCAAAAAATGTATCATAAGAATTTGACGTATATTTACTATCATTACTATGTAAAGATGAATTCGATGAAATAGTTATATGTTTAGGCACTCTACTTGTTACAAAATCATTTTTATCTGTGCTATAATATGTTACTTCTTTTGTATTTTCATAATCTATATTATCATTGTAAAGAATATCTGATGTATCTAATGTATCTAATGTATCTAATGTATCTGATGTATTACTTGAATTTGATTTGCTAGTAGATTTTGATGATCTTAGTAATTCTCTTAATTTTCTAGTAGACATATTAATATTTATCAAGAAATTAAAAATTGATTTTTTGTTAAATAACTATTAAAAATAATGGGACTAATAGATAAATTTTTAAAAAAAAATAAATCAAACGATAATATTAAAGAAATTATATATTTCAGCACAGATAAAAATAATTTTATAACTACTAAAATTCCAAATCATATAAATATTATTAAAAAAAAACATAATTCTGATAATTATGATATAAATACTTATTATAACGATAAACACATGTCTAATGACTCGTATTTCCTACATTATCCAAACACAATTTTAAATTATAAAAAAAAATTACAAGAAACTGGAATGGTATTAGAACAATCAATTATTAATGAAAACGATATATCAAATAATTCTTATTCAAATGACATAATAGATGACATAACAAATTCAAGTGAATATATAAATTCAACAAATTCAAATGATATAATAGATGATATAACAAATTCAAGTGAATATATAGATTTAACAAATTCAAATGAATATATAGATTCAAATGACATAATAGATGAATATATAGATAATCCTGTTTTAAATGAAAAAATTATTAAAATAGAACAACTAAAAACTTTTGAAATAATGAAATTTTATAATGAATTAACTAAAACAGAAAAAAAATATTATACTCCTTCTATTTATTCTAATTTAGATTTATAATATATATATATTTTTTTATTGTATATATATAATGGCGAATGAACCTTTAAATAAAAGTTTATATAAATATGTTAAAAATTTAGCTAATAAAAAATTTTTATCAAAAACTGGTATATATAAATCAAGTTGGATTGTTAAAGAATATAAACGGAGAGGAGGTAAATATAAAGGTAAAAAACCAAGTTACAAATCACCAGGTTTAAAACGATGGTATAAGGAACGTTGGGTTGATTTAAATAGACCTGTCAAAAATTCAAAAGGTAAAGTAATTGGTTATAAATCTTGTGGTAGAACTAGTGTAAAATCTAGTAAAGATAAATATCCTTTATGTAGACCACTCAAAAAAATAACATCAAAAACTCCAAAAACTGTTAAATCTTTATCAAAAAAAGATATTTTAAAAGCTAAAAAGAAAAAATCTAAACTTAAACATAAAGGCCGCGTCCAATTTGGTGGAACAATTTTAAAATGCGAATATTGTAGTGAAACATTTGATACACAAACTGGTTTAAAAAATCATATAAAAAAATATCACAAAGATAATTATCTCGTTTCAAAATTAGATAGTTCATCTTTTAATTCTACAAATCAAAATGGTGGTAATTCTTATAACTTTAAATTTATTAAAGAACATGTAAAAACATGTAAAGATACCAAATGTTCATTTTTAAATAACGTAGAATGTCAATTATGCGATAATAATAAATGTAAACAGTCACGTGATAAATTAGAATGTGAAAAGATGTCTAGACAAATTGGAAGTGGACCACAATATTATGGAAAACGTAGTTCTATTATGGTAAAAGTTCCTGAAAATGTAAAAAAAACTGCTTTATATGCTTTCAAATTAAAAAAACTTGGATTTAGAGGAGGTCATGAAACAGGGTGGAAAAGAGCAAAACAATTAGCTACAAAGGACTCAATACCAATAGAAGATTTAAAATATATGAGAGCATGGTTTGCTAGACATATTTACTCAAGCTATCCTACATATAAAAAATGGTTACGTGCTGGTAGACCCAAAGACTCACAATGGCACAATAAACATGGAATCATATCTTGGTTAATTTGGAGTGGAGATGCAGCGTTTAAATGGGTAAATTCTCAAAAAAATATAAATTTATTAAATAAACATTATAATAAAAATTATAAACCGTTACTTTTAAAATAATAATTATATCGTAAATTATTTTATAAAAATATTTCCATTTTTGATGTTAATGATTAGTCTATATGTACATGCCTGGTGGGGGAACACTAAATTTATCTTCTTCATCGTTCGATATACTTTCAGATAATAAAATATCGACGTGTTGTTTTAAAACTTTTACTGGTAAAGATTGATAGTACTCGTATAAGCTTTTGTATTTTAACCGAATTATGTTTTCATTTTTATCAGTTAATAAAAGTGTATTGATTCTTGAAACAATAATTTCAAATTTACGTTTAATATCTCTCATTCCTTGATCTGATTTGGATGATTCTACTATATAATTAATAGTATCTTGTTCAAATAAAATTTCATCATAACCAAATTTATATTGATCTAATACAGTTTTTATTATATGAGTTTTTGCAATTTCTAATTTTTCTTCATATGTATAATTTTCTATTTTAATTTTAAATAATCTGTCTGCCAAAATTTTATCTACTTTACTTGGATCATTGTACGTAAATATAAATAAAACATTTGATAAATCAAAATCTAATCCAGCAAAATATTTGTCATAATTATATTTATTATTTGATGTGGTATCAGTTAAATGAATTAAATTACCAATTATTTCTTTTCCATGATGTGTTTCAGAAACTTTGTCTAATTCGTCAAATAATATAATAGGATTTGTACATTTTGTTTCTCTTAATATTTCAATTATTCTACCAGGACAACTACCAACATATGTAAAACCATGACCAGTTAATAATGATGAATCTGATTCTCCACCTAAATTAATAGTTCTATAAGGACGATCCAAAGCTTCTGAAATACTTTTAACCAATGCAGTATTATGTGTTACAATAAAATTACCTAATAAATATCTATGATTATCACCTAATTCAAAACCATAATAATTATCAATACCTTGTGATGTTACTTTTATTTCTGATAAATAATTTTGTTTTATTTTCTTTAATGATAGACTATTAGTCATTACAGGAATAGTTCTATTATTTTCAATTATAAGGTTGGTATTATTTATATAACAACAAATACCAAGGGAATTACATAAATATAAAATGTCTTGTGATAATCTTTTACTATTTATTTTTAATCTATAACAATTTTCATTTTTATTTACCTTTCCACAACCATCAATTAAACCTGCCAATAATTCTAAACGTCGTTCTTCAGAATTTATTTTATATATATCAGGAATATATTTATATTTTAATAAATCGTATTTATGTAATGTTTGTTTTAATATATTGTAATCATCTATATCCCCCTTTATATCTATTTTTAATTGCGATAATATTTTATTAGCTTTATAATAAATAAAAGGATTTTTTAACTTTCCATCCATATTATTACTCAACCATAATCCAATAATATAAGGACTCACAGGTACTTCTTTATTACTAAAAATTACTTTTTGTGTAAAACCACATAACAATTGCCTTTGTTTATTATCTAAGTTTAAATATTTTTCAACAGAAATATCTACAATATTTTTTTCATCTATTTTATCAAAAAAATCTTTTGCTATATTATAAACCGTTTGATAATCCTTGTCTTTGTAATTAAATGATTTAGAACATTTTTTGATTGTAATATGATCAAACCAACAAACTATAAAACAACCTTTAGAATTATTATTATATAAACGTTTTTTATCATTGTATTTTAATGTAAGAATATGACTTTTATTAACAATATATGATTTGTTATGAGATAAATGTTCAATTTTATACATTTCTTCTTTACCACTAGCTAATGATAAAACTTTTCTTGGAGTTGAATCATCTCCCATTAAAAATTCACCAACTTTAATATCTTGAACCATTTTTATTGAACCATTAAACATTAAAATAGGTGTATTAATCGCATGACATTTACCAAGACCCTTGTTACCATATAATCCAATCGCTGTTGTAGTATAATTAGGATTTTTTATCATTTGTGTAACAACATTTATTATTTGATCCTTTGGTTTTTCTAAAAATGAAAGACGTTTATCTAAAACATCCCTTACATTTTTAATATATGATTTTAATCGATCTATATTATTAATATCAAAATTATTTACAACACGTTCATTGTATGGAATTGATAATAATATATCCATCCAAGATTTATATTTAGCATATTCACTAGTATCATTTGACTCAAATGCTTCCATAACTTCAAGACGTTTATAAGCAATAACTTTATTTTCAAATGGCATTTTAGATTTTAAAATTTTTTCTTTATAATTATCAGAATATTCTAAATTATTTGATGTTTTTAATATTTCTTTTTCTATATTATGTAATTCTGGATCACTATATCCTTTAATATTTGTATTTAAAATTTTTAAATTATTACTATAATCTAATGTAAGTAACTCTGAATTATTAAAATGATATATTTTTTCTAATAATTTCGATTTTTGTGTTATATCAATATCCATATTTAAAATATCAATAACACTTGGAGCATTATTTTTGTATTCATTATGAATTTGTTTCAATTGTTCATTTAATCGTTTTATCTCTTCTTTGTCACATATTTTTTTTAAATATTTCTTTTTATCATCAATTGATACACGTTCAAAGAAATCACCATCTTTTATAGAATCTATATAATCTATAAATTTATCATAATCATCTTGTTTTGTATCATTTGGTTTAAATTTTTTAATAAATGTATTTACAGAATTTGTAATAATATCTTGTATATTTTTTGTTATATTATTATCTATTTCTATATCTTCTTCTGTATTTATATCTTCTTCTGTATTTATATCTTCTTCTGTATTTATATCTTCTTCTGTATTTATATCTTCTTCTGTATTTATATCTTCTTCTGTATTTATATCTTCATCAAATATAGTATTTGATAATGTATCTAAATTTGTTTGATTAGTATTTTCTTCAGATGTAGAAATTATTTCAGAATTTTTACAAGTTTTAGATGCTTTCTTCTTTTTAGATAACACAATGTTTGTATTCGATTGTAATTGAATATTAGATTCATCATTATATGTTTCTATTTGATCCATATTTAATAAATCTAATTTTCTTTTTTGATTTCTTGTAAAAACCATAATTTACTTCTTAATTAAAATAAGAAAAAATAAATTCTATTTTTACCTTAATAACTAATAATTACGTTTAATTTATATAATAAAATAACTATATTATTATATATTATGACGACTACACTTGAAATAATTGGATATATTTTATTTGTCGTTTCTGAAATTGTCGCTGTATTACCAATTAACGCAAATGGACTTCTTCATAGTTTTTTCATTGGTCTCGGTAACAGTATAAAAAATTCAAATACAGACATAGAAGTAGCACAACAATTAATACATACTCAACCAAATACAGCTAATTTATTTAATAAATTAGCTACGGATTCAGAATTAAATAATACTGTACAAAAATTATCAACTAATCATGAATTATTACCATATATAGAAATGTTATCAAATCATCCACAATTAAAATATATTATATCATTATTACAAAATAATCCTGAAATAATAAATGATGTCAAAGAATTAATAGAAACAAATATAACACAACATCAAATACAAAGACAAATTGTTCAACAACAAATTATTCAACAAAGACAATTAGTATTACAAAATCAACCCTTTAATAATTTAATTGAAAATGAATTAAAAAATAAATTACAACAATTATCATCACAACAACAAAATTCACAACAACAAAATTCACAACAAGAATTAAATGAAATAGTTTTACAATAACAATTTCCATTTTATATCCGGTAATTCTTGATTTATAGCACACGCATTTTCCTTAGAACCAGTTAATTCAATTAAAGCTTCTAAACTCATATCTATCTTGTTATCACAACTAGGACATTCATCCATGACTTTTAAATTAATACTATTGTCTTTATAATATACAGTTAAACTTTTCCCACAATAATCTTTAGCATTTTTTATTGCGCACCAATATTTACTATCAAAATTATATTGTGCACCACAAGGTCCATACGTATTATTATCATTAAATGTCTGAACATTTGGACATCCATCTATATCATCATTTATTCTAAAATAAAATGTACCTTTACCACTTGATACATCATTTGATAGATTACTCGATACATTACTTGATACATCATTTGATAGATTACTCGATAGATTACTCGATACATTACTCGATAGATTACTCGATACATTACTCGATACATTACTTGATACATTATTACTTGATATATTACTTGATATATTATTATTATATGTAAATAATTTTAGAATTGGACATTTTGAATATACTAAACAAAACAAGTTTAAAGATATTGATGAATATTTCATTTTATATAAATAAAATATAATTATATAAAAAATAAAACGAAGTTTAATTTGTAATATTTTTAATGTTTAAACATTCTAACTGTTGTGTAGATTTATGGTCTCCATAATAAAGTTGTAAAGCATGTGAAAATGGATTTTTTACGACAGACCATACAGATTCAACAAATGATATATGGTTATCCATATTATTAGTACTTTTTGTGATAGAATCTATTTGTAGTTTAATTGTAGAAATTTCAGATTTTAGATTTTTTAATTCTATTAAAATTTCTTTAATTAATTCAGAGTCAGTCATTTATATTTATTATATAAATAAATAATACAAATAATCATAATAAACATTATAATTAAATCTCTTGTTGTTAAAGATGATGTAATAGGATATAATTTTATTAATCTAGAATCTAATAAATGACTTAATTTAATAGCATTAGTAACAGCTGATTCTAAAGATGTGAATTTATAAAGACTTTTATTATTATGTGTTCCTACATTAAATAAATTCGATATAGTTTTACTAGAGAAATCTAAATTAAAATCTGTATTAAAATTTGATATATAAGCTGTATCTGTTGATATCCATTGTTCTAAATCTTTATTGTAATAAACACCAGGTGATAATATACTAATAGTTGGAACAGGTAAATTAGGAAATGAGCTTTTTAATTGATTAAATGTTTCATTAATAATTTCATTTGTATCATTACATTGATTAGCAGTTTTATTAATTGTATTACTCTTTTTATCTACAATAGTAATAGCTGCACTTATAACTGTTTTTGAACTGGTTTCATTAAATGACATATAATCTGATAAAACAATATAAGCAATTCCCCATGATGTTTTAGGAAAACCATATACTTTAGGCAAATCTAATTTGGTATTCCAATGAAATGTTATTGAAATATATTCAATATAAGCAGTATTTTTTGCAAATGATTTTAATTTATCAAAATCTCCAAAACTATTTTTAATTACTTCATTTTCAGATTTTTCTAATAATTCAACTATATTTAATGGAGGTGTTGCAATAATTAATTTATCACAATAAATTTTTTTATTATTAACAATTATTGATTCGATTTTATTATTATCTGATATTAATTGTGTAACTTTAGAATTTAATAAGAAATTAACATTATTTTGTAATAAATAATTTTTCCAATGATGAAATAAACCAATATCATTTGGCGATTTAGGTTGATACAGTTTATGAAAAATTTGTTGATTAAATAATTGTAAAAATTCATTAAGTGTATATTTATCAATACTGGCTCCATCAGTTAGTCTACATATTCTATCAAGCAAATTAATAGATTTTTCAGAAAAATTATTCTGTAATAAAAAAGATTTCATAGTTAAATTTATAGCATAATTATTATAGAATAATAGTTTAAAATATTCAATTGCAAAAATGAATAGTTCTTTATAATTAAGTGTAGTCCATATTGTTTCTCCACCTATTTGTGATATTTGAAAATTATATTCTACAAATAAATCATAAAAATTAAGACCCATATCTTTTAATAAATTTATAAATACTTTATATGTATCGCTATAAATCCGTGGCCCATGTTCAGTAAATAAATATTCATTAAAATTGTTATTATACACTCTTCTTACTCTATGACAACCCCCTACATCACTTTCTTTGTCTATTATAAGAATATTATTATTAATTTTAGAATAGCTTTGTGCTAATGCTAAACCAGATGGACCAGCACCAATTATAATAATATCATATTTTATATCCATATAATTATAATAAATATATTAAAAAAATAAAATAAAAATATGATAAATATTTTTATTTTATGTAATTATAATACTTGATCAACTTTGCTAGATCGCTTTTTAGATTGTCTTTTTGGTTTAGATTTAGGTTGTTCTATAATTATTTCATTAGTTACATTATCGTTTATTGGAATAGATTGTAATAATTGTTCTATGTCATTATTGTGTTGGATTTCTTGTGTAGGGATTTCTACAATTGTTTCTTGTAAATTTGAAATTGGAATTTCTTCTAATTGTTCATGCTGTTCTTGATCTAATTGGTCTTGTTCTAATTCATCATTTTGCGTTTCTTCAATTGTTTCTTCTAAATTAAAATTTTCAGATTCATTATCAAAATCTACTTCTTCATCTAAATTCTCATCAAAATCTTCTGTTAAATCGTCATCTGATACAATTAAATGTTCTTGAATTTTATTATTCGACTCATCTAAATATATATCTTGAATTTTTGTATCTTGATTATTATATAATTGTGTTTGATTGTTATTAAAATTATAAAATGTAGATAATAATAAATCAATTCCTATTATAAAAATTATAAATTTATTAAATATATATAATAAATCATTATTATAGTATAATAAATATAAATAAATAGATGTATATATTAATAATCCTATAGCGATTGAATATGTTGATATATTTTCAGAATTACATAAATTAGATTTATGTAATAAAAATTGTGATATAATAAACATTTTATTAATTAAAATCAATAAATAAAATGTCATATCTAAACGTGTAATAATTAGTGATAATTAATACAATGATGATATACTTTACAAATATGTTCAAGAATTGTTTGTTTATCTCTGTTTTTATTATAATTTCCAATTATTTTACCATTTTGGTCAAAAAATTTAATAGTTGGAAATCCTTGAACTTGTAAACTTTTCGATAATATTGTATTTTTATTAAGCTCAATATCTTCTAATGATACTAATGGAAAATCAGATCCTAATTGTTGTTGTAATTCGTTAAAAGTACTTTTAAATCTTTGACAATGTCCACACCAATTTGCATATACAAATAACATACCAGGATTTTTTTTAGTAATATTTGTATTTATATAAACTTCATCTGATTTTAATATAAAGTCTTTTGATTCTAATTTTATTCCTCTTAATTCCATTTATATATATATTAAATAAAAAAATAATATGATAAATATTTTTATTTTATTTTTCATGATATATATAATGATAGAAAATGATATAAATAAAACTGATAAAACTGATACTGGTACAACTAATAAAAATATTAAAAAAAAATCAGTTGTAGATTTTTCAAAAACTGAGTTTAATCAAGATGAAAAACGAATTATTAAAAAAGAAGTTGAATTAATTAAAGAAAAATATCCACATCATATTCCAATATTAATTAGATCTAATAAAATAGACTTTACACAATATAAATATTTAGTAAATGAAGAAGTTACAATATCTGAATTTATGATGATTTTAAAGAAAAAAATAAAATTAAATTCATATGAGGCAATTTATTTATTTATAAATAATACTATTCCAAAAGGCTCAATTTCATTAAATAATTTATATAACTCTTATAAAGATTTAGAAACTGATATGATGATAATAACAGTTTGTAAAGAAAATACTTTTGGGGTTAAATAAAATATATTTAAAAAAAATTGAATATAACATTATATATATATTATTTAATGTTAGATTCAAAAACAATAGATGATTCATTATTTAAATTAGCAAAGTCAGGTAGAGCTGTAAAATTATTATATAATAAAGAACCTGTACAAATTTGCACATCTACTTTATATTCACCTTTTGGTGTAAAACCAATTGTAAAAGAATGGAGTAATTTTACAGAATATAATATAGATTGTTCTTTAAATCAATCTAATAGTGAAAATTCCATTTTATTTCGAGAAACAATTGAACGTTTAGATAAAAATATACAACAACTTGTAAAAGATAATTTAAATTTGTTTAATGTAAAAGATGAGAATTTTGTTTATAGCAGTATATTAAGAGAAAATGGAAATTATCCTAAATTAGTAAAATTTAATTTGCCTAGAGATAAAAATGGAAATTTTGAAAGTTTTATTTTTGATATTAATAAGAATAAAGTTCCAGTAAATGAAAATAATATAGAGGATATTTTATCTAAAGGAAAGGTATTTAAAGCTATAGTAGAATGTGTAAAAGTATGGTGTTACAATGGAAAAATTGGTAGTATTTGGAAAATAGTACAACTTAAGTTTTCAGAAAAAGAACCAGAAGAACTTGTAAAAACGAATGTATTATTAACTAATGATAAAAATAATATATATACTCAATTAATGATAGATGACGATTAAATGTACATATAATTTTCTGATATTTCACAAATATTTATTTGATTTTGTATTTTATCAAAAAGATTTTTAAATAATTCTTTTGTTATAATTAAATCTGTATTAATGTCTGTTATAATAGTTTTAGGATATAATAAAATACTTTTATTAAGTTCTAGAATAATTTTTTCTATTATTCTATAATATTCTCTTATACCACTAGTTATTGTTTTATCAAATGAATTTTTACAATAATCTATTATAAATTGTATATTATCATTTCCAAATATTATTTTATTTTTAATTCCTACATTTTTTGTAATTTCTGGTATACAATATTTATCAATAATATTAATAATATCATTATCAGATGGAGATTTAACTTTGATAATATTAAGACGATCTAATAATATTTTATCAATTTTATTTATATCATTAAATGTAAATACATAAAAAATTTTGGATAAATCAAAATGCATACCATAAAAATAATGATCAGTAAAAAGATTATTTTGTGTTGGATCAGTTAGATAACATAAAAAAGAAAAAATATCTTTTCCATTATCTGTTTCACTAACTTTATCTAATTCATCAAAATATAAAATAGGATTTGAAATTTTAGAATCTATTACATTTTGTATTATTTTACCAGGTCCACTTTCAACATATACATATCCATGACCTAGAAAAAAAGACGAATCCTTAATTCCACCTAATGAAATTGTTTTCATAGGTAAATCAAGTATATCTGATAAAATTTTTATGAATTTACTTTTTCCAACACCTGCAGGTCCATATAATGCAATATTATTTCTATTACTATTTGGATTTGTAATAAATTTACAAACAACATTAATTATTTCATTTTTAACACTATCCATACCATGTATTTCATTATCTAATTGTGATTTTAATGAGTTTATAAAGTTTAATATACCCATTTTGTTAATTTTGTTATTTACATTATAAAAACTATTCCAAGGATAACTTATTGCTGCATCAACAAATAATTGGTTTTTATAATATTCTGTACTATTAGAATCAGTTCTTTTCATATTATTATAATGTTTAAAAATCACAGACTTATTCGTATCTGATGTTTCTAAATTCAATATTTTTTCTTTAATATTATCTTCTATAATCTTTTTATTAACTAATTTATTAACATGTATTATTTTTGGTAATTTATCATCTTGTTTTATTTTAGTAGATTGATCGTTATTTTCAACTATTTGTGCATTTATATGTTTTTTACACAGAGAATTAGACCCTTCACATAATTCATTACATACTGTACCTTTTAATTTACCTTTTTTAAATATATATGTACAATATTTCATAATTAATATTATACAATAATTATTATTTTCTGAATTTAATAGAAATTAACATTATATTTATATTTATTAATTTTAACAATATTTATCTGCTTGAGATAAAGCAATTGCTATAGCTTGTTTTGGATTTGTTACCTGTTTTTTATTTCTCATTTTAAGCAGCCCCCTTTTAAATTCTCCCATAGTAATAGAAATTTTTTCTTTTCTACACTGTTTTTGTTTAATAGTAAGACCTTTTGACCCAACTTTAGAACGACGTTTTGACCCAACTTTAGAACGACGTTTTGACCCAACTTTAGAACGACGTTTTGAACTAACTTTAGAACGACGTTTTGAACTAACTTTAGAACGACGTTTTGAACTAACTTTAGAACGACGTTTTGAACTAACTTTAGAACGACGTTTTGAACTAACT
>Ga0208784_1000166_pt1 | contig 33772 bp, 56 predicted proteins | sample DEB19_08_DNA_FD_184531 | JGI IMG/M metagenome (GOLD analysis project Ga0208784, IMG submission 184531) | Aqueous microbial communities from the Delaware River and Bay under freshwater to marine salinity gradient to study organic matter... | ecosystem: Environmental > Aquatic > Marine > Coastal ... | reverse complement strand
CATGATTGCTATGGAAATGAATATCTCACTCTCGGACAAATATTCCATTAGCATGGAGAGTACCTTTCCTGTCTTTTATTTCTTCGTATGCCTTATTCAGACAGGTCATCAGATCAAGCCCTGCCAAGTCTGCCGCCAGGATTAAAGTCACAAGAACATCCCCGAACCCGTCTATCTGGCCTTCTCGGTTTCCTTTTAATGTCGCGCCAACCAATTCACCGAGTTCTTCCATGCACTTGAGGAGTTGTTTCTCTGTTGTGCTGTTTGGAATGATCTGTCGAGCCTCTGCCCAACGTAGTATTTCTAATTCGAGAATGCTGTATGTCATTTACTTTCTTCCATTATGCAAACATCTACACCAGCAACAGATGAATATGTTTTCTTTGCTGATACCCTGACAACTTGAGTATCGTCAATGTAAACAATGCCATTCATTGCATCCAAATATGCCTTGATCACGTTGTCGATGTCAGGTTTCTTCAGTGGGCGCTCGACTGCTTCAAGACACATCGCACGGCGCGTTTTTGAGTAGGACTGAGGTACGGGCACCCTGATGTACAGATCGACGCTCACAGGCCCTTCTAGGGGACTTGCTGACCCCATTGCAACGCCTGATGCCGACCTGATCGCTTCTTCGTAGGTCTTGGTCTTGGCGTCGGTGTAGGTCTGGACGAAGTTTCCAGCCCTTCGAAATCTGGGTCTTCCTTTGCCTTGAGGAATCCCATCGACGGTAAAGACAACCATGAATGTCATTTTCTCAGCCTGTTCATTGCGTCTCGTAATTCTTGAGCAGCCTTCTGGCCTCGTCGTCTTTCAATGTCTCGTATCGTTTGACCCCACCAGGCCGAGGCTTGAATGAGGCCATGATCGGCCTTCATTGCGTTGAAGGTCTGAATCCAATGGATGGCTTCCGTCTCCAATCGAAATGTCTCCTGTGAGGAAGAGAGCGTATGTAATGGATTCTGTGGAGTGGTTGATTCCATCTTTGACCTCGTTCAAGAGTTTTACAGCTTCAAAGTAGTTCACTTTTTGTCCTTCTTCTCTTTGTACCAGGTCGTGCCCCACTGGTGGAATGAGCACTTAGGGCTTTCGATTGAGACAGTCCAGCGGTTTTGGCAGTTCGGATAGGAACACATCAGACGCTTGTAGTCGTCCATCTCTTGTGGAACATCTGCTTTCTTGAATGTCATTTTTGATACTTCCCGTCGATGATCTTGGCGAAATTGTTGGCGTTGACGATCCAGGCCAGGTCTGGCCTCCACACCCTACCGTTTGACTCAAACCCATCTCTGAGCTTGGTATCGGCGGCGATGTAGGCAAAGAACGAGTCCCACCACTTCAGCCCGTCCTGCTGGGTCTTGTAGCCTTCCGGCGAGTAGCTGCTGGGCTTCCCGGCCTGAATCCACCGCTGACGCATATGCGTTGACCGTGTTCCTTCCCAGATGCGCGGATACGGCAGATGAGGAAGGTGCTTTCGGTAAAGACTCAAAAGCTCCTGCTGCGGACAAGGCGGGAACCCCGTTCCCGACAAAGAAGCGTTAGCTTCTTTTACTTGGGTAGTGGGTAATGGGTTATGGGTTATGGGAGCATTGCCTTCGGATTGCGTTGGCAATGCGTTCGCATCCTGTTGCTTGTCCCACCTAGCCATGGCGCTGTTCCTAGCCTTCTCAGACTTGTCGTTCACAGCGTCAATCTCGCGCATCACTCGCGGAGAAATCCAACCATCTTCTGTGCGAACGAAGAACTCTCGCAGAACGGACGCAATGCATTCGCTATGCGTTCGCATCCTAATCAGACGGGCAATCTCGTCTTGTTCTAGTGGAAGAGGGCGCTCGTGGAGGTAACACCAATCGAGAAGTCGGCGATATGCCAAGTCCTCAAACTCATCAAGGTGTCCAGTGTGGGACTGGTAATCCTTGATGTTGAACTGATAGTAATGCATCAGTGATCCTTGGGGGGACAGCCTCAGGGTGAGAATTCCGAGGCGGGCCAACCCATTACGGGCTATTTCGGGCCTGAAGCCGTCCACCCAAGGACACTGATCCAGGCCCACCTTATGCGCTTCTCACGGCGCGTTCTCACTCTACATCAATTGCAAGTCGTTGTGCAAGTCCTGAACTGGCCCTCTCCGTAGCAGCAGGTGGTGCATACGATCACCTTGCCGTTCAGGATGTAGGAATGTGTGCTGCAGGCCGCATGAGCGTTAGCACCAAGCAGCATCAGAGCCGCGGCGATAGCAAGTTTCTTCATTTCTGCTCCTCAAACCACTCGGGACGAAGGGTCTTCAGTTGCCACATCCGAGCCTGGGGCACTGTCTTCCATTGATAAATCGCAGGCCGAGTGATGCCCAGCAACTTCGCCAGTGCCGTCACTCCCCCCGCTTTTCGAGCCAGTTCCTGCGGTGTCATGTCTGTCCTTTGGGGCCGGTTCCATATAGCAGGATTTGTCCACGGTAAGACCTGAAAAAAACGGTGCATCGCTAACACACACCCCGGCTTGAGGCAGAGTGTAAGCCTGATTAGTGTAAGTGGGCTTAGGGTATGTCCTAGTGATGGTGCTGATTAGATCGCTTATCATTCTTTCCATGCCGCAATGTTGCGGTCTTTTAGGAGTAAGCATGAACCCCTGTAAGCGATGCGCCCACTTCATCGAAGACCCGTATATTTTGATGAACTCCAAGTGTGGCCATGACTCGTTGAAGGTGATCAACGTGATCACTGGAGAGCCACAACCCTGCTTCTGCACTACTGCCCGTCTCCAGGGCAACAAGTGCGGCCCCGATGGTGATCTGTGGGTCTATGACGATGCGTACTCGACGGAGTTTGATCTGTGAGATACGTCTATCGTCCCCATCAAGAACGGATCGAGTCTCGCCGTGAGGCGGCTATGGATGTGCTGTTTGCCATCTTTCTCGGTCTGTGTGGTGCAACCTTCTTCTTCTTTTTCCTATGAACGTCTACAAAGCAATCAACGCTGTCCAGGCCGAACTTTCGAAGATCGGCATCACCAAGAGCCGCCGCAACAACCAAGGAAATGGTTACAACTTCCGAGGCATCGATGATGTGTATAACGTCGTCTCACCTCTCCTGGCTCAACATGGTCTGTGCATCCTGCCTCGGGTCTTGAGCCGCGAGTGTGTGGAGCGCCACTCAAAAAGCGGAGGTGCATTGTTCTATGTCACTGTCGAGATGGAGTTCGACCTGGTGAGCGCAGAGGACGGATCGAAGCACACCATCAAGACCTTTGGGGAAGCGATGGACTCTGGCGACAAGGCTACCAATAAAGCCATGTCAGCAGCGTACAAGTATGCAGCATTCCAAGCATTCGCTATCCCCACAGAGGGTGATAACGACACAGAGAACCAGACATATGAGGTCGTGTCTGAAGACATGGAAAACGAAGATCAGCTATTTGAGGAGACCTATCTTCCAGAGCTAATGCTTGCCTCTAAAGGTGGAATTGCTGCTCTTGAAGCGATGTTCCAATCAATCCCGGCCTCATCTGCCAAGAGTAGGTTCTGGAAAGTAAACGGCGACAAGCTGAAGAAGGATGCGGCGAAATGAATAAACCAAAGGCAATAAGGATGGACATTCCCGATCCGACCAAGAATAAGAACGACAAGTACCTGGTGACCGTCAAGGTGACGAACACCTCCAAGACTCCAGTTGCAAAGCTGGAGTGCTACGGGTCTTATGACAAGACCACCGTTGATGCGATCCTGAACCTGATGGGGGTCAAGTGATGGAGTGGTACGAAGAATGTTTCAAAGATCACCAGATCGCAGCACACGCCAAAAGACTTGCGTTAGAGCTGGAATGTTTGCTGTTATCAACCAAAGACACAGCGGAAAAAAGTCGATGGTGGGATTCTGCTCACGAAGCATTAGAGCAATATCAAGACACCATGGATGAGCTATATCCACAACCTTATGTAAGCCCTTTAGGGAAAGATTAAAGCCATGAAGAATGGAGAAGCCCGAGCACTTGAGAAAGAGTACAACGAAACACTTGAGCGTGGTCGCGTTTTGTGGGATGAAATCAAGCCCCTTTGTGATCGATGCAATGAAATCTTGAAAACCCTTAGAGATGCCAAAGTTCCGTTTGATGAGATAGCCCTGATTTTTGGCTCAGAACTTCAGATCGATACAGCAGGGCCGGACGATAAAGAGGTGTGGGAATGATGGAAAAACTTTTTAGGTCTGATGCTGATGAGCAATTGGCCCAAAGAACCGCCAAATGGTTTGAACTAAGGGCCGGAAAGGTCACAGCATCATCCATGTATAAGGTCATGGCAAAGACTAAAACAGGATATGGCGCAGATCGGGACAACTACAAAGCCCAGCTCGTGGTGGAGAGGCTTACAGGCCAACCCGCCAAGAGCTACAGCAACGCCGCGATGGAATGGGGTGTCCAGACTGAAGCGGAGGCCAGAGCGGCGTATGAGGCCCGATACGGGGTTTTAGTGACTGAGGTGGGGTTCATGCCTCACCCTACCATTGAGATGTGCGGAGCCTCACCGGATGGGGTTGTCGGAGAGGGCCTGGTGGAGATCAAGTGCCCGGAAACGGCGACGATGATTGACCAGCTCCTCACCAGAAAAATCCCAGACAAGTACATGAAGCAGATGCAGCTTCAGATGAAGTGTGCCGATAAGAAGTGGTGTGACTTCGTGGTCTATGACCCAAGGATGCCAGAGAGTATGCAGATGTTCGTCGCCAGGATCGAAAGGGACGACAACTTCATAGCCGCGATGGAAGCCGAGATCATCAAGTTCCTGGCAGAAGTCGATTCAACCGTAGCAAAACTGAAGGAACAGTATGGCCAAGCTGATGTATGACATCAAAGTCGTGATCGGAAAGTACACGAACAAGGATGGTGAAGAGAAGAACCGCTACCTAAAGATGGGAGCCGTTATCCAAACAAAAAACGGCCTGATGATGAAGTGGGACTGCATCCCAGTTGTTGAAGGAGGCTGGAACGGCTATGCCTATCTGAACCCGCCAGAAGAAGATAGGTCTGACAAACCCCGTCGAGGCCAGAACGACATGGATGTGCCGTTCTAGGGTAATCACTAGGCCATCAATGCATAAGGTGGCTTATCATTACACAGTCCGTTAAGCAAAAGGAAGCCGAAATGAGTGGACTAGCACGAAACACCGATCCAGACACCTCACACGAGGCGGCGAGGATTCACACCTCTACGCTGGAGGGAATGGTCTTTGAGGTCATCAACACGCATGGCCCGATGACCACTGAGGAAATATCTCAGGCTCTGAAGATTGATCTTCAAAGCATCACGCCCCGGATAGCGCCTCTGATGCGCTTAGGAATCCTGGTGGATACGGGACTCCGCAAGCCAGGCGCATCTGGCCGCAACCGCCGAGTGATTGGAGTGAAGCATGGACTCTAAAGCACTGGCTCTCAAGGCCCTGGAGATGTTCATCCAGTGCGATGCATTCGCAGAGGAATTCACTCCTCGCACAGCAAAGGAAAAGATGAGGGACGAGGCTGAGAAAGAAGCGGTCTATGAGGCTGCTGAGGCTGCGATTAAGGCATTGAGGAGTGAGGCATGAGCCTACGAGAAGCAGCGCTGCTGGCTTTGTACGCGTTGGAGTTAGAGGACATGGCGTGCCGCCATGAAAAGGAGCAGACACCGGAGCAAATTGCTAAGGCCATCGCCGCGCTCCATGCCGCGCTTGAGCCGTCCCAGTGGAACGCCCTGACCTTGGATGAGGTCTTGGACTGTGCCAAAGACTTTGAAGGCCAGTTGCCGCAAGGGTGGATGAAGCTTGTTGAGGCCGTTGATGCGCGGTTGCGGGAGAAGAACACATGAGCAGAGAACTGATGCAGCAGGCGCTTGAGGCGTTGGAGGCCGGTGATTGGTACATCGGCCAACTGGAAATGATTGTGTATTCCGGTGATGACGAAAGCACCCACGAAGACAGGGCAAAGGTGCAAGCCGCCATCACTGCCCTACGCACCGCGCTTGCGGAGCCTGAGATACCACCACCCCCACCAGAGGCTGAGACAGAGGGCGAGAGAAATGCTTATCACTTTGGATGGTGGTCAGCAATGAAGGCCGTGCGTGAGCATCGCAAGCCGCTGACGGATGAGGAGATCGTGAGCATTGAATTGCGTCTGAGGAAATATGTGGATGGTGACCGCTATGACCTGTCGTTGAACGAATTTGCCCGAGCCATTGAAGCAGCACACGGCATCAAGCAGGAGGAAGCATGACGCCCGAGCAACTGAACTACAACGCTTCGCTCAAGATGGCGGACATGATGCCCAAGTATGTTGGGGGTTATCGGATCGGCAATTCCAATAGTTATTTCACCATCTCCCTCACCAAGAAACCCATCTGGCTGCACCGCAAGATGATGCTGTGGTGTTTGGGGTGGAAATGGATTGATATGGAGGAAGCATGACCTGCGAAATTTCCCCGGTGTTCCTGCTTGGGTCCATCCTCGGCCTCATCTGCGGCGGCATCATCTGGGGCTTCGTTGAGGCATGGTGGAGGGATAGACATGGATCGTGACGAGCAAGAACGCATCCACATCAAAGCCGCCAACTACGCCAACGACCTCAAGAAGCAATATCTTCAGAAGGTTAAGGAGGGGGTGACACTGCCCCGCACCAAGGATATGGAGGGGAAGATATGGATGGCTCAATACGAGGGCTACAGAGACGCCCTGCAAGACTTGATGAAGGAGGCCGGTCAACCCTTCATCGCCGAGTACAAGTTCCGCACTTACGGCTACTACCAAGACGCCGACGGCAATATGCAAATGGGTGAGGTGCCGGAAGAGATGCTGACCGTAAGCGCCGAAAGAACAGCGCAAGTGATTGAAGAGGTCACGCGCACAGAACCTCAGTCGGTGGCGTGGATGGATAGGGACACCATCATCCGACTGGCACGGGAGGCGGGGTTTGCTGAAGGCGTGGTGGAAACCGTGGGGCTTGAAGGCTTTGCCAACTTCGCCGCCCTTGTTTTAGATCACGAGATTTATCAGATCGGGCAGTGCCCCATCACGCTTACTGGCCATCTCAAGCGGTTGCTTGACAACGTGATGGAGGTGGCGGCACAGCGCGAGCGAGAGGATTGCGCCCAGTTGTGCGATGACATCTGGCAAGAAGACGGTACAGCGATGCGGTGCCGTGACGCTATCAGGAGCAGGAAATGAACATCAAAGACATTGAGCGTCTGTGGAAACAAGCCACTGACGATCCGCACCATGACTTCAACTGGCATGACCCGCAGGTTGTTAAGTTTGCTGAACTTGTCGCCGCTGCCGAGAGAAAGTCCTTCTATGGACAGGACAAGCCAGAAGAATGCGCCGATGGATGCCCTGAAAACGCCATCTGCGACTACTGCCAAATAGCCATGCCGGTTCAGAAATTGGTTGCTGAAGCGGTAGCCGCAGAGCGAGAGGATTGCGCGAAAGTGTGCGAAGACTACAGCGACAAGTCAGACATGGATCATGAAAGCCATGGCTATGCTTGTGCTGCCATCATCAGGAGCAGAACATGATTGACTGGCTTTTCTTTTGTCTACTCTGTGTGATCGCAGAATGAAAACCAAAATGCTCAAACTCGCCAGGAAGCTCTGGACTAACCCAGAAATTCCTAAAGACGTACAGCGCATCTATCAAAAGAGATGGATTCGCTCTATCCGAACTCTCGGAAAGAACTGGCAACTCGCAACCTATGAGGAACGCAGATGCTGAAAATCCTGTGTTTTTTCGGACTCCACACCCGAACAATGATCAACAAACGCATCAGGTGTAAACGCTGTGGAAGGTTCATCAAATGAGAGCAATCGAGCTTTGCCACGCCTATCTGATAGGAGCAACCATCCACACACCAGATGGAAACAGATCACCCACCAAGGAAGAGGTGATCAAGGCAATCATGGATGAACTCAACCAGGTCAGCACACACGCAGAAGGCTGCTGGTCTTGGGGGCCATCTCACTATATGTGCGCTTATAGAAAATGTACCGAATCAGACAAGCACTCGAAGTCCTTGAATCAGGCCCAATGACAGGCGCGGAGATCGCAGAGGCCATCGGCATCGATAGACACCTCACATCTCAGATGATGCTCAAGCTCATCAAAGCCTCTCCCAAATGCCCACAACGCGCCCATGTTTGCGCGTGGACGTATGACCAGCGCGGTCAGAGGAAGTATCCTCGTGCGGTCTATGCGTTCGGGCCAGGGCCAAATACTCGAAAGCCTAAGCCAAACCCTCTCGCAGTCAAACGAGACTACGAGGCCCGGAAAAAATCCATCCTGAAGACCTCGAGCGTCTTCAATCTTGCCATACCGCTGAAATGTTTACGCTACCCCGTTACACATGGGACAAAGACCGAGAACTCTGCCTACAGTGCAAACACTACAGAGAAGGATACGGAAAGCACAGAGATCACGGAGACCATCTAGTGATGTTATGTGACATGAATCCCTACAAGGGCACTCGAGGAATCGGAACGTGCAGCGACAACCGCACCAGGGGGCCGTGCAAGGACGGCAGGCTATTTCAGAGCAAGGACAGCCTGGTAGCGCCGAGTCCTGTCCTCAATGCCAATCGTTCCTCCGTTGATGCGCTTCGTCAGCCCAACGAAATCATCAGCATCGGCTAATGGCCCACATTTGTTCTCCACCCAGAACCACACCGCAGATAGAGCAGCGTATTGAGGCTGGAGAAGGAGATCAGGCTTCGAGAGAAGATCAATCCCTATACCCTCTCCACATTTGGTGTAGTTCGTTTTTCCGGTGAGTTGCTTCAGCCCCCGTCCTCTGAACTTCCACCCATCGCCGGATTCAATCGGCCCATTGCCCATCCTGGCGGCATAGACCACATTCGCTATCGATTCAGGCTTTCGATGTAAAGCCAGTGCGAACTTGTTGGGCTGGTTCTTCCCGTCCTTCTTGACGGGCTTTTTGTTCTCCAGGATGGCGAATCGGTTGGGCCAGATCGCACACAATCCATCTGCTGAATAGTTCAGATTCTCCTGAAGGAGTGTGTATCCACCTGACTCATGGGCAGTCTGAGCAATCCAGGCCGCGATCTGCTTTTCAGATGAGATGCCATATCGGGCCAAAGCGCTTTCAACGTGAGAGACCCAGCTTTCTGGGTTCTTCACTCCAGCGGCCTTGAGCTTCTCAATCACTTCTTGTCCTTGTTACGCGATCCAAGGCTCGACCCAAGCAGGAACTGGAACATCGAGGCCACCATCGTTCCCAAAACGAATCCAAGGATCGTGTCAGCGAATCGGATGTTTGCTTCAGGAATCTCACCGAACGTGATGAACCCGATATAGGTTGCTGACAAAAGAGACCAAAAAGTAATGAAGAAATAAACATAGCGGCGCACCAATGGGTCATCAGAGTCCATCGCCTTGAGTTGCATCTCACGAGCGCCCTGCATATTCTTCAGGTCAATCTCAGCCATGAACTCCTCATGCTTCATGGCGGCTTCCTTGAGCTTGGCCACATCGTTCGCATCCATCTGGCCTTCAGGCTTTAGCTCAACGCCGAGCTTCTGCTGGACGTAATCCACGCCCTTCTCCATGACCGCATCAGCAACCTTTGGGAGACCGTTGGAGATCAGTCCTGAGACGATGGAAGCGATGATAGGCAGCATTAGTTTTCCTTTGACTCAGGAACGTCAGGCTTCTTCTCTTCGGCCAGCTTGTCATTCAGCACATCTTTTCCTTTGATGGCCAGGAGAGTGGCGAGACTTCCCAGGATGTACTTGCTCATATCAGAGAGAAGAAAGAAGAACTGTTTGTCAGCAGGAGCGATTCCACTCATGGGCTGAGTGATGAACACAAGAGAGTACAGAGCAAGGAAGACCATGCCCATTACTGTCATCGCAAATACGATCCCGATAAAGAACCGCAGCATCGAGTCAAGTTGCTCAGGTGTGTACTTCACTTCTCGTTCTCCATCTTCATGTCTGTGGGACGATTGAGTTGATCAGGACACACTCCATTCACGGCACAACCAGGCCGCTGACAGGACGGATCGTTCCAGTTCGCAGGGTCTTGGCACGGATACCGGAAGCGCTCCTGGCATCCAGCGAGGAACACGAGAAGAATCAGAATCCGCATGATTTCGTCACCTTGCAGTGATCCCAACCAACATACGCAGCCGCACCAAGACCTCCTAAAGCACCCACAATCAGCATTGCGCCAATCATTGCCTCAATCATCGCCGCGGTCTCTTTTCTGCGCCTCTCAGCGGCTTCTTTCTCTCGCCTGGCCTCGTGAGCATCATCCCGGTTCATCATGGCAACACGGGTCTGAATGTCCTGCCATACGTCGGCATTGCCAGTCTGGAAGAACAACATCTTCAGTTCTTCCTCGAACTGCTTTTGTTGCATCAACTCCAGTTCAATCTGGATTGCAGCCCCCATGTTGGAGCCGCCCTTCTTCTTCGCTTGTTTGACCGCCTTCGTCGCTTCGTGCTTTGCGTCGAAATACTTACCAAGCAAAGGCCCCAAAGACCGCACATCATCGACAGTCTTCGAGGCTTTCTTGATCAGATTGACAGCGGTAGAAACCGCCGCCATTGCGGTCAACGGATCCATTACAGTTTGATCACTAGATTGAGCAGGAGAAGGATGATCGCCCCTGCACTACCGATCAGGATCGTCTCTAAGCGCTTCAGACGGGCATTGATGCCGCTATAGCGCTCCGCACAGACTTGCTCATGTGTCGCTAGACGTGCTTCCACCTCGGTCACCATCATCTTTCCTCAGCGAGTTTTTAAGCATGGAAAGGAAAGCCTCCTTCCCGACCCTCAGTTGATCCAGTTGGAATTGGCACGAGGCCAACTTGCGATCCAAATCCACACAATGCTCCAAAAGCATCTTCTGCTCTTGAGAGAAAGTATCCAGATCGTATTCCTGTCCGTCAATCGTCACAGTGGGGGTTTTGTTGTTGCCCATTGTTTTCTCCTGATACCGCTGTCAAGGGCCAGCGGGTTGCCCGTGTTATGCCGCCCAGGGCAGTCCATGAAGAACAGGAGGATTGGCCATTGCAGCCAACTGAGCATCCAGAGCAGCTTCCTTAGCAGCCACACCTTCAGCACCCCAGCGAGCATTGAGCCAGCCTTTGACTTCATTCTCGGTGAGTTGATTGAATGGCTTGAAAGTGCCTTCTTCGGTGAAGGACTCAGTGCCGTACTGCGATGCAGTGAACTCGCCTTGAGTCTTGGTTACTGTCCAGTGGACTACCGTGACGAAACCGTCTGCGGCTACGCGATCCATTTGGTTGATGATGATTTCCATGATGGTTCCTTTCGGTTAAATGCCTGCGGCTGCGAGGCGGCGTTCCAGTTCTTCGATGCGCTTCATTGCTTCTTGCAGGGCTTTGATGGCAGCGAAATAAATGTCCTTGGTATAGACCGTTTTAAACGGTATGCCATCTTCCGGCGTTTCACCAAACCCATCCGCATCCACCCACACCGGCTCAACAGTTTCCACCTGCTGCGCGATAACACCGAGGTTTACATCGTCGTGCGTCTGGTCGTTGTACTTGTAGGTGACAATTTCCAATGCGCCAATCTTGCTCCACATTGACGCAGCGGGATTGATTTCCTTCTTTGTACGTGCATCCGATAGGTCTACGTTGTTGGCTTGGTAGTTGGCGATTCCGCCGTTGGAACGAATGGTCGCCCTTGTTGCTGCGTTATCTTGGCATGATAAAAATACGTTTCCAGTGCCGTTTGGAGCAGCACCAGAGTAATAAACTCTTGCACCATAACAATTTGCTGCGGTTGCTACTGGGGTTGTTATGTTGACGATGTAATCTGCGTCTGCTCCAGAAGCCGTCAGTTCATGATACGTTCCAGTGCTGCCTAAATACGTTCCGTTATTACTCGCCTTGAAATACCCACCCGAGGTAATCCGGGCGCGGCCTGTACTGTTGGTCATCAGCACAAGGTCGGTATTGGAGGTCGTTCCAAAATAAGGCAGACCTGCGCTGATGAACGAACTTACCTCAACACCAGAGCGAGTGAACCGGAACATATTTCCACCGGACACATCACCGACATCAAGGGCATAACTTCCAGAAGTCACCCCGACGAGCAATCGACCCGTCGCATCCAAGGTCATGGCTTGGGTAAAGGAGATGGCGTTTCCTGCGGTGCCTGAGGGGGCGGTGTACCACTGATGCTGTCCGTCGTTTTGTTCGTATCGTGTTGCGTAATTTGTGGCTATGTACGTCCACGCTGGAGTTGCGTTTAAATAAGCATTAGATGCAAAATAATTTCTTGCGGCTGTATCTGTTCTTCCGGCAATTACACCGCCAGCACCGATTTGCATTGCTTTAGTGCTTGACCACCACGCACTCGGCGTCACCCCGAGGCCGAGGTTGCCGGAGGAGTCGAAAGTGGCTGTAGTAGTGCCTGCGGGTCGGATGCTAAAGTTGTTTGTGCCACCATCACAAGCAAGACGAACATACCCGCCGCTACCTTCAACAAGGTCAATCGCGGCAGAACCGCCAGCACCAGAACGGCTAAATCGTCCAATGGTGAATGCGGTTGACAGAACATCTAACTTATACGCAGGCGAACTCGTCCCAATGCCCAACCCGGTGGAGGTGAGGCGCATTTGTTCGGAACCGGAAGTTGCAAACACAAATGGTGTTGCGCCGGTGCTCCAAAGAACACTTGCGTAAGCAGTGGTGCCGAAAGTAGTACCGGCAGAGTTCTCAATGCCGATATAGAAATTACCGCCAGTATTTACATGGTTCTGCCAAACAGAACTGGTTCCGGCAGTAGAAGTAAACGTGCTTCTTGCCGAAGGCGCGGCGACGTTAAGCGTATATGTGAGAGTGTTGGTGCCAATACCAAAGTTCGTCCCATCAAACGTCAGCGCACTCCCCGTGGTCAGCACCTTGCTGCCGTTGAGGTACGCCACGCCGTTGGCGGTGCCTCCGGAGAGCGTAACGGTGGAGGAGGTGGTGAGGGTGGTGAACGATCCCGCAGCAGCAGTCGTCCCGCCAATCGCAGGAGGAGACGCGAGGTATGTCGAGAAACCAGCCCCTGAGACAGTAGAAGACGCACTCAGAGTGGTGAACGCACCAGCAGCAGCCGTAGTCGTTCCCACTGGGCCGTTGAATGAGTCACCAGCAGTACCAGCCTGGAAGTCCTTGAGCTGGGCCATGAGTTCACGGATGGCATCATTGATGCCAGATGGGGCGCAGCCCTCGGCCAGGTTAATTCCATCAATGTCAGTATTGTTCCCCGGCGTAGCCGAGAACTCTGAAATCTTTGTCTTTGCCATGATTTATTCCTTATTCAATCAGTCCGGGAACAAGAGACACGGCCCCGGCAGTTCCAGCAGCCCTCTTTGCGGCTTCATCCAACAAATATCGCTCATAAGCACTCAGTTGACGAAGAGCCTGAACATTTGCCCGAGGATCGCCCAACTTGAATAGCAACTTTCCTAGTTCTTCGGCAGTTTGACCAGCAACCCCTTGACCTTGTGCGCGTAGGTATCCGAGAGTTCCCTTGATAGGGCCTTGCTCAATCATCTGACCAATGAATGTCGGAGACTCTTCTAGTCCTTGTGCGGCAAGTTGACGCTGCATCGTTGCAGAGTTTCCAAGAATCTTCTCTTGAGTTGAGCGCATAGAAGCCTCTAGGCTCATGTTGCGCTCAAACGCTCGGAATGAGTCCTCATCTGGGAACAGAACTTTAATACGATCACGCTCCGCTTGCGATCCGAAAATACGCTTACGCATATCAGCAGAGTCTTTAGCGGTGTCAATCTTTTGCCTGAGAGCGTCAATCGCCCCAATCCGATAAGCCTCTGCCTCCGAAGGATTGAGCTTGTTGAATTCCCTCTTTGCTGCATCAGGACTCAACTTCATAAAGTCCTGGCCTCTCCGGGTTGCGTCAATGATCTCAGCATCACCAGCAAATGCTTTTCGAGCCTGACCATATTCAGGGACAGCATCATCAATCGTGCGAAGAAACTCGTTCTTCTTGTCACGGTAGACCTTGCCTAATTGCGTCACCTTACCCGTTACAGCATCAGTTTCCTTCTCAATCAGGACATCAAGGCCGCGCTTTATCTGGTCAAGAACCTCAACCGTTGGGCGAGTCAAGTCCATCTCACGTCCTTCAGCCTCAAGCAAGTCCTTTGCTTCTTTGGATGCCTTCTTAAATTGAGGCAACTTCAAGAAACCCGCTATGCGAGGATCATCTACCACCCCATAGTCATAGGCGGCGCGATACAAAGGCGCAGATGTTTCTTTTTGCCTAGTGGCGATTTGAGCGGAGAATTCAAACGGGTCTTGGAACTCTGCGAGATAACGATTGATGTCTCCCTTGATGCGCTGTGCCTGTTCCGCACCACGCTCCTCAAGCGCCAATCGAGCAGCCTGTCGAGTTGTTCCAGGATACTTCTGCACAATGTCGCCTAGAGAGCGAACATTCTCGCCGCCAACATCAACGATCCCAAGAGGTTTGCCGCTGGCGCGTGAACGGAAAATATCCATCGCAAGCGATCCTGGAGTGCCTTGGTCTCGATAGATCGCCTCTAACAGCTTTTCCTGCGCTCGTTTAGCAGCATCAATTGTTTGTCCAGTAGCCGCTCCAATTGCTTGCCCTGCTCGCTGTACGCCAGGGATTCCACTCGTTACATCAACAACCTTCCCGCCAATAGCACCCGCGACCTTTGTGGCTCCAGGCGCAACAGCACCAACAATGCCGCCAGTCGTTGCACCACCAGTCGCAGCAGCCAATCGCTGACCCGGATCAGCTTCTCCAGCAGCAGTCAAAGCACCAGTAGTGGTTCCTGCAACGACAGACGGGGCAATTGTTGATGCAGCCCTACCAGCACGTCCGGCCTGGGTAGCCATTTGAGCTAGTCGAGCCTGCCCCAAGAAAGGAACAAAAGCATACGGAAGACCACCAACCAACTGACCAACCGTTGACGCGACAGGGGACTCTTGCTCGTACTTTTGTTTTGCGATATTCAGAGCGGCAAGGTTCTCTTCGTAAGTCCCCTGCCCAGCCAATGCTCTAGCCCGAGCTTCAAGCTCATCAGCGGCCCCGAAGGTAAGACCTTGAGCAAGTGCGCGACCAAACCCAAACTCTGCCGTTCTTCCACCTGCTTTCTTTGACAGATCAACAGCACGAACGAATGTATCTCTGTTGAATCCTTCTTGCCTTAGATAGTTGGTGATGTCATCTTCAGGAGCACCGGCCTCAATCATCTTGCGAAGATTGCCGCTAACACGTTCGACGTTCTGAGACATATTTGCTCCTTAACGCTTTGTCAAACCGTACTTCTTGTACAAGTCTTCTTCGTCGCCTAATTGATCGGGTATCTTGAATGACTTGCCACCAGCGCGAATCATGTTGTTAGTGACAACTCTTCGGAACTGCTCTTTTTGACGAATAGTGTCCTCACTATCGCCAACTTGTGGGAAGTAGTTTTTGTACTCTTCAGCCCACTCATCAACACCAATCGCAGCTCCCGATTCTTTGCGAAGGTTTGCACGAATCCAGTTGTTTGCTGCTTGCAAGTATCTTTGACGGTCAGGAGACAAGCCACCAACTTTGTCAGGAATAACGGCTGGAATTTTGTCTCCAATCAGCGGAATGGCTTTTGTGATTGATTCAACATATCCAGGACGCTCTGATCCACTTGTTTTAGAAAGTACGCTTGATGCCAAAACCATGCGAGAAGCAAACCCGGCTGCATTTGTTTCATCTGTCGTTGGTTTTATGCCCTTACCCATAACAGGCTGACCGTCCTGCATGAGAGGCTCCATCTTCCCAGTACGAGGATTAAAAACAATGTAACCACCCTCAGTCTCAATAGGCTGAAGAGAGACTGGGCGTTCTGGTGCGAGACCCTTTGGAATGCGACCAATCTCTACACCGTCTTGATAACGGATGATGACGTTTCCTGCATCAATGTCTGTGAATTTCTGTTCTTTTGGTTTGCCAACGCCTCGGGCTACCAAACGAGCTTCACCTTCAGGAGTGATCTCTGTCAAAGATTCCTCAGCACCCAACTTGATGCGCTCGGGAGCGGTCAACTTACGGATATTTTCAATCGCCGGGATCACCTTCATCGCCACACCAGGCGCACGAGCAAGAAGCTGCTGAAGCGCAGCCATGTCAATCTGAGGTTGCCCAATCGTCATACCAGCGCCGGGCATCAAATTGCCTTCATCATCACGAAGCGGCATTTGCGTTTGCTGACCATAGAAGGTCGGCATAGCAGCGCCAGGACGATAAATCTGAGGAAGAATCTGCTGGGCCATCTGCTGCTCAAGACGAGCCTGTTGGCGCTCCATGATCTGCTCTTGAAGCATCCGATCACGGACAGCCTTGTCGTATGCGCCTTGGTAGGCTTGCTGGCCTGCCGCCACGCCTTGAGCGAGTAGCTGACCAATTCCCCTGCGCTGAGGGCTGGGGCCAGACCCTGCGAGTAGGGAAAGCCCTACATTCAGGAGTCCTTGCTGTTGGGCTTGCCTTTGAAGACGAGCCGCTTCATCTTCTCCCAATAAAGCAGTAGCGTATCCCGGCTGCTGACCAAAAAGTTGAGCAAAGAGTTCATTCATATCACCCACCCAAAAGTCCAAGCAAAGCACCACCAGCTGCACCAACTGGGCCAAACATCTGTCCCCCGGCTAGTGCGCCACCCAATGCCCCAGAAGCTCGGTTGTAGTAAACAGGAGTCGTCTGCACCGATCCCCGTGGAGAACCCTGAACCGCCGCCAGATAGTTCTGGAGTTGAGCCTGTGGCAGACCCTGGAGGAAGTTGAATCGGTTGATATCAGCCTGAAGCGCGGCTTGTTGATAGCCTTCTGCGGTCTGGCCTGCACCCATCAATTGCTGAATATCACCGTAGTCCGCAGCCGCCAATGCTGGCGCACCACCGATCATGGCCTGCTGTCGAGCACGTTCAGCTTCGTAGTTCTGATACGCCAACTGTCCTGCGGTGTTCGCAAGCGTCTGAGCCAATTGACCAGTTGCCCGATCCTGAAGCTGACCCATCGCTCCTGAGCCGTACCGTCCTGCGCGAGATGCTTGGGAAGAAATGCCCTGCATCGCGTCATAAAAAGATTGCTGTGCGGCCTGAGCAGCAGGTTGGAATGCACCCTGAAAGAAAGGGTTTCCACCTAGATATTGGCCTTGAATCGTGTTCAGAGCCTGCTGTTGAGCGCCTGGCAGAAGAGGAGAACCCATCACTGCTCGTTGTTGAAGCGCTCCTAGAGCCTGCTGAGTCTGTGCGGACGGCCCGACATAGGTCTGTCCGGGGTAATACTCAGGGGTTTCAGTGGTGTAGAGCCTCTGAGCCTCACCCAGTCCATATTGAACATACGGACGGACTGCGGGATCGAGTTCGTTCGTCGTCGTTTGCGTGCGAGTAGAACCACCCATTTAGACCTCCAATGCCCACGAACGGGGCTTAAATCCTAGTTGCTTGGCTTTTCGTGCCCAACCAGGACGCCAAGATTCAAATGTGATGCGCCTTGCACCACGTTGAGCAATGTTCATAAGATGCTGCCAGCCTGCGTCGAAGTGTCCGACTTCGGAAAGGTACGCGCACCACACATGGAGTGCGTCGTCTCGGGGCTGGAGAACCATGAACCCGACTGGCCTTGCGTCAGACAGACCGACCCAGAGCATGGACTTCCCGGCAAGACAATCAGCGTACACATCCTCGGGAATCCATCCCTCCGGTGTCTTGTGCAGAATCTGCTCGAGTCCCGGTCTGACGAATCGCCACCATTGTCGCAGATCGTTCGGGGAAATCAATCGGACTTCCATCATCCCACCAGCACATAAGCAAAGGTCTTATCGGCGGTGGAATTAGCGAAATGGCTGATAGTTGCCGATCCCTGAGTCTGCGATGAAACGTACACATTTGCGATGCTCGCCATTGAGACACATGAAACCGTGACGATCACACTTGGAGTCGCTGGCCTGGTTGGGCTTGTCTGTGCAGGAATTTGCTCAATCGTCACCGCTGTGTTAGTGGTAGCCCACATCAATTCGATGTAGTCATTCGCCGCCACAGAGACAAAGAAGTTCAGCGCCGCGATCAGATGTCCAGGCGTCCCTCCATGAGAGTTCGGGATGGAGAACTGACTGTTACTTCCAGCAATGTCTGATCCGTTCTTCCTGAACCAAACATCCACGTCGTGAATCTGCGTGTCGGTGTTCTGAAACTGGATTGAGAACTGGATGTTGTAAGTCCCGGCGTTTTTGAAATTGATCCGGGAACTATTCGAAAGCGTCACACCATTGGAGAAATCCGTGGTGTTGTAGGTGATCGCGTAAGCGGTTGTCGTCGATGCAGCCGTCTGATCGGTGGTGTCCTGGAATCCTCCGAACGGAATCTGATCGGCATAAGCCGCAGCAGAGAACGGGATCAGAATGATCTTCGTGTCAGGACTGATTCTCTCGTCGTAGAGAGTCGTAGTGAGTGCGCCACCCGTGGCTAGAGTGATAGTCCCGGTGTTGTTGGACTTGCCATTCATCAGACCATTCACTACCTCCGAAATGCCGCGAGGATCGGCACCGAATGGAGGAAGAACACGGAACATCATCGACGGCCCCTAGGAACGATGTTCACATCAACCGCTGCCATCGTCGTCCAGTTCCCCGTTGGGACTACCTTGATCCGATGGTACTTGCCAGAGCTTCTCAGAGCGACGCGGTTTTCATCACTCGCGGCCACCGCAGTTGAGTACGAGATCGTGTCGTCCAACATCTCCCGCGATGCAACCGCCACAGTAGCCGATCCGTTGTCGATTTGAGGCCGAGCCAATGTGATCAGGCTTGCACTTGAGGTCAGGTCTCCAGTCTCAATGAATGCAGACATGGGAGTTCCCTCAAAGGTCACGATCTTGGCATCCCTCACACCCGCGAACACGAGCTTTCCACCCAACCATTGCCGAGCATCAAGGGACACGGTAAGCGCATCGATAGACGCAGAGTACAGATCAAGGCCCTCAAGCGTCACCGCAGCCGTTGCTGCCGATGAGATGTACGAAGCAGCCGTAGCACCGTAAGACCAGCGATTCAATTGCCAGTTGTAGACCAAGAGCGAATAACCCGCATTGGTGTTCTGATAGCACCAGATCACCACCTTTTTGACGGGGTCAACCGCTGCGCTGAATTTCGTGTACGCAGGCGACAGATCGTCCCAGAACCATCGATCAACCTTCTCAGCCCCGATGGGTGTGACTCTTTGACCGTCACACATATAGAACCCGTCATCAGACAGGAAGAACGTAATGTTCCCGTACTGACAGACCGAACCAGGCTCGTAACATCCAATCTCACGCGAGATGGTGTCAAACTGGAAAAACAATGGAGAGCCGATGTAGCTCATCCGAGCGATTGCCTTCTCTAGAAGGACAAGACCGAACTCTCCACCAGTGATTCCTTGAATGTCACCGCCATCAGGAATGTCCTGATAGTCTGCTTGGGACGTTACGCCAGAAGTCCAATTGGTCTCATTGTTGATGTCAGACCATTGAACACGGTTCGGGTAAGAAGTTACGTTCGCCCCGACAACAAAGTCACGGACGACGGTCACATACTTTGCAACTGGGGCCGCAGCAGCAACATCAGCAAAAGCAGTCGAGGTTCCAAGCGTCCAGGCTTGAATCTTCTCTGCGCCGTTCGCGGCGAGGATCACATCACCGAACTGAGCAAAACTCCACGCTCCACTTGTGTATCCACCGACTTTGGACACATCATTCAGATTGCGGTTTGTCGAGTCAAACTTAAACAACTTTGACGCACCACCAGCGAACATCGTTGATGCGCTGCTGATCTTGCCCGAATAGACACGAGTCAGGTTCTCAGAGGCTGAGTTTGAGTAATCAGCAAGAGAAGGGATAGGCCCATATCCAACTTGCTGCGGATAGACGTTGTATGCGGCCTGGAGAGCGCCACTCAATCCCGGTTGATCGGGGAGCCATTCTCCGAATTGAATTCTTTGTTCAGGCATATCAAACCCTCGACCATGTTCCACCACCAGCGGCCACAGGAGTCCAACTCGTGGCGGTGTCTGTTACATCAGTCCATGCGGTCTCGTCGTTGGCCACAACCGTCCAGGATGTCTCAACGTCGGTGACAACCGTCCACGTATCAACGGGAACCACCACATCACTCCACTCTTGGCCTTGCTTCGATCCGTCACAAGTGACAGTCGCCACTCCTGAAACAGACGCAAAAGCAGAGAAGGTTGCATTCGCATAACAAGACACCTCAGCAGATGCGGTCACTTGCGCTTGAGCGCTTGCGACAAGTCCACCGTTGGCAGTGACTGTTGCGACACCGGAAATCTGTGCCGATGCGTCCTTGACGATGATTCCTGCCGCACTAACCGCAGCACTTGCCGTGATCGCAGCAGACCCACCAAGAACGATCTGGCCAGACGCCGAGACACTCGCTGACGCATCAATCGCAGCAACACCAGCAAATATCGGAGATGCAGAACAAGTAACAGAAGCTGATCCCGAAACCTGGGCAACTCCATCGATAACCAGCCCACCAAGAGCCGTGACAGTCGCAGATGCGGTGATCTGCGCTGATGCGTCCTTGACGATTTGGGCACTTGCGGTGACCGCCGCCGATGCGTCTATCGCACCCGATCCGAATTGGACTCGAGTGCCGTCTGCCGTTGCCGATGCACTGGCGGTTATGGATGCCGCAGCAAACTGAACCCTTGTCCCGTCTGCTGTGACACTCGCACTTGCAGAGACTGATCCGTATGCATCCCACCGTGTAACGCTTGTCTCGTAAAGCGGAGAATCAAGCGTCAGCGTCAGATCATCTAGACTCGCCTTGAGGTTATCAAGGGAGTCTATTGTCCACGGCGGGAGCAGATCGGCCATTACGTCAACGTGACTGTCAGCGACCCAGCAGCGATGCGGAACACATCACCCGTGGCGATGGTTTTAGAAGCATCTAGCGGCGTGTGGAACAGCAGATTCCCACCAGTAGACGCATCCCGAAGACCGATATAGGCCACCGTTCCCCACGAACCCGTGGCTTGTGGAAACTCCACCGCAGCCGAGTTCGAGGTCGCGCCGTTTGACGGGGCAGAGAACGTCACCGATTGACGAGCATAAGCGTTTCCACTTACCTCGGTTCCGGTGTCTGCATCAGTCGGGTCTGTGGTGTAGAGCGCCACATAGACCGTCGTCGGACTGGTGTAGGAAGTGGCTCGGAGAACTGCGTTGACAAGCGCATTCTCAAGATAGTTGCTGAATTCGGACATTGTTATCTCCGTGCAAGTGTCATCGTCAGGGGAACACCAGCGTATTCTCCCCGATCATCTGAGGTATTGATAGAGTCGATTGCCCTCTGATAGAGAGCCGCCCAAGTCGCCAGTCGCTCATCATTCATGATGTACGGCTCTGCCTCTCCAAGAGAGGCGTAGAGCAATGCATCTGAGCAGTTGGCCAGGAATACGTTTGACGTGTTGGAATCGCTCAGATAAGTGGGCGCTGCGTAGTACAGCATCCGAAGGTTGTAGGCGTCGTCAGGAATTTTGGCGAACTGGAAATCGCCTGCAAGAAGCGTGTACTTGCTTGGAACTCCAGTCGTCGTCGCGTCTGCGTTGCGGTAAAAGATGTTCGGAGCAAGGTACTCCAGAGTCCGATTCGGAGTCGTGTTCAGATGAATATCACGCATCTCCAGGAAGTCGGCTGGTATTGAAAATGTTGCATCACCAGCCGTGGTGACGCCATTGACCAGCTTGAGCATCTGACGAATCCGCAAATCCCGACGAAGACGGTTCTCTGCGAATGTGATGAAGTCAGGAATCTTGGTGGTCAGATCAGACCGCGCCAGATAGTCGGCAACAGCGGTCTTGAGGTCTGAGTAGGTAGCGATGGCCATCAAATCCTCCCCGGACGGGTGCGCCAGGCGCGATTGTCAGGATGGTTCAAAAAGTCACGGAATCGAGACTGATCAACCACATGGAATCCACGCATGATGCCAAGCCTGTTGAGTTCGTCAATCACCGCCATCGGCACTGAAGCGACCTTATTACCCAAAAGGTGATCACTCCACCGAGCGCGTTCATCGAATGCGTTGAACTGCTTGCGGTTGGACTCAATGATTCCACCCACATCCTGAGCACTCTCGATAACGATTCCACCATCATCAGTGGAATGCGCCCTGCGTTGGACTACCTTGGTGTTCTTGGCAATGTCGTTGATGTTCATGTGAAAAAGGGGGCTGAGTTTCCCCGGCCCCCTTGGTTGTCACCGATAACTCGGCTTAAGAAAGGTCGGCGCAGATGCCGTGTGCACTTTCATTTTTCACCTCTAGCGTGTATTCCACCAGCAACTGGGTGCGGTCAGCGTCACCGTTCTTCGCCAGTTCAATGGTCTGGAAGGGACGCAGATACGCCACAGCAGCGTACTCGGGGTCAAGCACGAAGGCCACTTCGTTTGCGGAGTTGCCCGACAGCATGAAGCGGTTGGGCACAACGCTCATCGAACCGAAATCGCTCCAAAATGTTCAGTAGGATTCGCTACTTCCTACCCGCCATCTCTGGCTGCTGTATGTCGCCATACAGATCAGACTATCTCTTCACCCTCAGCTTTACCTGTTAGGGGCTAGGCACTTCGAGCCGCTTGGCTCTACGAGGTTTCCCTCTAGTCGTTACACCTTCCCGTTTCCGGGCTTGGCTCGGTATTGTCTCCACCAGTCGGTTGGCTGATTGAGAGTTTCACCGAATTCACCTAGTTTACTTCCGTCACTTTAGTGAACGGTGACCCCAGCATTAAGGTAGATGTCGGCAGCGCCAATGATGGTCGTCGGGGCATCCGACGGAGCCATATAGCGCTGTGCAGCGATACCGGCAAAAGCGGAGACGGTCTGCTTGTGAGCGGGCGTGACCATCAGCACCTTCGGGGAACCGCCGGACTCGAACACTTCCTTCACAACCGTCTTCAGGATGTCTTCCGTGAAGGTGCGGTTCGTGCCGTTGGTACGAGCAGTCGTGCCCGAAGCACCAGCAGAGCCACCCGAACCGAAGTCGCCGTTCGTTGCCAACCAGGTCTGAAGACCACCCAGAACACGGGCAGTCGAACCAGCCGAGCCGTTGCTCTGAACGGTGTTGTTCAGGAAGGTGAACTCCATGTCGCGCTTGATCTCGCTCGAAGCCTTCGACAGTTGATAGGCCAGTTCCGACTTGCGGCCTGCCTTGTCAACAGCCTGCAGGGTGCCGGTCACGCCGACAGTCTTCTGGCTGATCTGGGTGCGGTTGCCAACGCGAGTCGTCGGGCTGAGAGTCGCGGTGGACGCATCAGCACCTTCAACGGCGGCGTTTGCAGCAGCAGCGGCCAGCGAGTCAGTCTGCCACTCGTGATAGACGGCAGTCGCCTTGGTCTTGCCCACAGAGGACATGAAAGGCGTATCGGTGGGGGAGATGTTATAGATGATGTCGCTCAGGTCTTCGCGCAGACCAACGGCGGCATAGGTACGGAATTGGGTCATGATCTTTCCTTAGAGTAGACGTTCAAAAAGTGCAGCAGCGTCGGAGACTTTTCCAGACTTCCTCAGCCGCGAATGGGCGTTTTTGATATTCTCGTCTGCTGCAACCTTTTGGGTTGCCGCCGTGCCTGGACGAAGCATTTTCGGCGCTTCGCTTACTTTCTTGGTCACTTGAGGCTTCTGATTCTGCAACTTCGCGTATTGCGCGGCCATATACAGAACCTGAACGGCTCGGGAATCGTAAGCGTTTGACAACTCCTGATCGGAAAAACCGATGGACTTGGCAAACTCCCGAACCATCTTCTTGACCTCGGTACTCTTTTCAGGGTGTCCGAAATCGGGAATCACCTCCGCAAGTCGCTGCGCTTCACGCTGAACGGCTTGGGCTAGTTCGGCTTGTCGCTCGGCGTTTTGCTGTTGAGCAATCCGCTGCTTCTCGGCCTGAACCATCGCAAGCTGCTTCTCGCGCTCTGTGCGCTCGGCTACCTTGACGGCGTAACCAATGGGGTCAACCTCTTTTAGCGCCTCGAGGTTTTCCCCGGTGTCTTGTTTACTGATGAACTCTTCAATCAGATTCAGCCGTTGCGCGTAGGCATCCCGCGCTTGCTTGGCCTGATCTACGGCCAGCCTCTCCGCTTCGACAGCTTTACGCTGCTCGGCAAGAGTCTGTGATTTCTTGGTGTAGTCCAGCCCCTTCTGATAGCCATCAACCAATTCCTCGAAGGTGACTTCCCGTTCCTCACCAGCGGCTTTCACTCGGAATCGCTGCGGGGCGGTTTCTTCCTGCGCTTCTTCGGTCTCGACTTCTTCAGGTTCAGACGCCTCGATTTGTTCTGGTTCGTCTTGAGCTTCCGGGGCGGCTTGTTCAGCTTCCGTTGGCTCCATCAGTCCCAAAAACGCACCTGCGGCTTCATTCACCGTCATTGAGACATTCCCGGATTCCGGGGCCATGTTCTCAGCCATTTCGTTCCTCAGTTCTGTCTGAAAGCGTCAGACTCGCATCAGAGGATTTTCCACCGCTTCTTGATCAATTGATCTTCAGAAGCTATTGAGGAAAAGTGCCCCATTATTTCATCAAGTAAGCGAAGTTTCAAATAGGCTCTCTCTCGAATGTCAATATCTGTCTCGTCTGAGTTGGTGATAACACTGATAAGACTTGATCGAATCCAGTCTATTTCCCCAGTGAACCATTCATCACCGATCAGTGTCCGAGCGCGTTCTGACTTATTCACAGAAGTGACGTTCCGCTAGGAGTTGCAGGCCGACCCATCGTTCCGAGAAGTCCACCAGGAAGTGCGAACGGCTGAACCGTTGCTCCGAATCGTCCTGCGCCATATCCCATCGAGCCACCAAACGGGGCGTAGACGTTGGATGGCGTACCAGGCATGACTCCAGGAATGACTCCAGGCATCACACCCGGAACAAACGGTGCCGTGCCATAAGTCGGCCTTGGAGCGTTGATGATGCTGTTGATGTAATCCTGCGAGACCGTTGGGGTTGTTTCTCCATCTTGGTTGAGAAGTCCTCCAACACCAGCAAGCAATGCAGCTATCGTTGCCTGATCCAACAGAGAAATCGATGGGTTATTTGTGATCGTTGTCTGAGTCGTTGGGACGTTGTAGGTGGTGACAGGAACTTCGCCTCGAGGAGTCGTCACTACACCTGTAGAAACCGGGGTCAGCACTGACGATGTTTCTTTGGGAACTGTTCGATCCTCAACGGGTACAGTTTGAGTTGCCCCAGTTCCTGCGGTTGTCGCTCCGGTGACGGCGCTGGTTACGCCACTAGTCCCGCCAGTTGTTGCGGTTGATCCTGTGACATTGACGCGATTTTTCGCCTCAGCAGAGTTGCGGAGATCGGCCTCAATCTGATCAAGCGTGAAATCAGGATTGCTGTAGAACGCAAGTCCAGCAGCATCAGGAACTCGTCCAAGAATCGTCTGATACAGGCTGTTTACGTCAGCAATACGCTTTGCCTGAAGATTGACTGTCTGGGTTCCTTCTGTTCCGGTTGTCGCTCCAGCAGTAACAGCAGGAGCAACTGAGCTAGTGCCACCAAGCAATCCGGTTGTCGCGGGTTGAGTTGTTCCAGTTACTTGAACTTGTCCGCCTTCTGACGGCTGGATTGCACCAAGCAAACCCGTTGCACCCGTTACAGCAGATGCGGCCGGGGTGGTCAATAAACCACCAGTTCCCGTGACCTGAACAGGAGTCCCAGTAACGCCGCTTGTCGCTCCCGTTGAAGCAGGGACTGACGGCAACGAAGTCGCAGCGGTTGTTCCACCCTTATACGTTGTTCCAGAGATGTTCTGAGCAATATCGAATGTTGATGCGCCTGATGCGGCATCACCAGCGGCCTGAACAGCGGCGCTAGACGGAACTCCGCTTGCCTGCAACGTGCTAATGATTTGGTCTTCAGTAAGCCCAGCATTAGCAAGCGACTTGGCATCTTGGGCGATCATTGACGCCTCAGTCAATCCAAGAGCATTGGATGCGGCACTTACAAGGAAATCAGTGCCAGGAACACCAATACCTGCCTGCAACGCCAAAGTGATCGGGGAAGTCGGATCGTAATAAAGCGGATTCCCGAACATCCCCTTCCCTTGAGACAACCAAGCTATGTCAGCAGGAAGAAGATTTGATGTGGGCGTAACACCAGTCGGGGCACCAACCCCTGCACCAGCGGTGGCGGCGGCTTCACGGGCATCAATCTCGGCTTGCCTTTGTGCTGCTACCGCCTGCGCTTGTGCATACGATTGCGCCTCTGCACTGTTTGCGATGTCGCTTCGGATCAGATCAAGACTGAAGTCAGGATTTGAGTAGAACTTCAGTCCTGCCGCATCAGGCTCTCGCCCAAGATACTGGCGATAGAGATCAGTGATCTGTGCTTGTGTGGCCATTTGCGGCTCCGTTGATACGCCAAGCGATTTGGCAAGGTCTAGCCCTTCGGCAAGCAAATCAGCAGGAATATTCGGGTTGTTTCGATAAGACTGGATCATCCCTGCACGGGCTGACGGGTCAGCGTTTGCTAGGAGATTGGCGATCTTCTCGGATCGGGTTAGCTCATTGTCAGAGCGCACCAACAGTCCACCTGAAATCGTTGTCCCAGTTCTCATGGCTTACCCCGGAATCTCTACGTTTGAGCTAATGCCTGCACCAAGTTTCGCAGCCTTGAGTTGAACTTCAGCCTCGAACTCCTCGCGCTTGAGTTGCATCTCTGCTGCTGCTTTTTCTCGAGCCAGTTGAATCTCAGCCGCTGCTTTCTCGCGCTTGGCTTGAATGTCGGCCATCGCCTTCTGGCGGTCAACCTCAATCTGAGCCTGAGCCTGCATCATCAGGGCCTGGATGTTCGGGTCAGGCTGCTGTTGCTGCGGAGGCGGGTTGCTCAGTTGCTGATCAATCTCAGGCGTGATTGGCTTGAAGAACATTGCCGAGTCCTTGAACCCTGCGGCTTCGATCATCCTGCCGAGAGTCTCCCGGTACTGACCCACTGTAACCAGCGGATTTGCAGGGCCAAACTGCTGAAGAATGCCCTCTTGCTTTGAAAGAATCATCGCAAGCATGGCCATCTGCTCTTGCTTGTTTCCAGTCCCCAACCCGACAGAGATGCTCACATCGTACTGATTCGACCACTCTCGCGGATCCATTGGGACGTACTGGCCACGCATCCGAATGACCCGTGGACGGTCTTGGTACTTGCACAGAAGATGCAGGATGCCCTTAAACAGACTCTTTACCCCGGTCTCGGCGAAGTTGCGAGCGATCAGTTCCAGCTTACCCGCTGATGCGTTCTGGAATGCAGCCACAGCAGTCGCAGTGACGTTCTGTAGGACGTTCGGATCAAGACCCTGCGTGGCATCCGATACACCCGTTCGCTTCGCTTGGACTCCATCAAGGTACTCCAACATCGGAAAGGCTTGATTGGCCACAGGCTGCACGGCCATCGGAACCACCGCATTCGGGTTCTTCATCCGCACCACACCGCCCGGAGTTGGAGAGATGAGATCGTCCAGATTCACCTGGCCATCAACCGCACCGACTCGGTAATTGTTCGTCAGGTACAGGTTGTCCAGCATCTGTCGCGTGATGGTGGACTTTTGAAGCTGAAGATCGACCACCTTGTCCGCAAGCGAAAGTCCGTAGAACTTGTGCGGCACAGGAATCGGGCAGATTGAGTGAAACGGGACGTAATCCGTCTCCGTCTCCTCAAGAATCTCTCGCCCTGCGTACCAAACCTGCATCAGTTCAGCCAAGCCGTCACCGTCCATGTCGGCACGGACATAGCACTCGTACACCTCAATGTCCTGCATTGAAGGATCAAGGCTGGCGTCATTGCTGGGCTGTTCGCCTTCAGAGAATCGAGCCACCCGCTCAGGAGAGAAGCTCAGATCGTCATAGGACGGTAGGTCTCGCACCACATCCTCTGGGAAGCCCATCGCCACCAGATCGGAGCGAGGAATCAGCCGACGATGAGCAACGAACGGTGAGTCCTGGATCGTCCGCGCCTTCTTGGAGATCAGGAACTCCTCGGGCGGGATGTTCTCAATGGCCACCCGACCCACTTGGTTCTTCTTCTTGACCTTGACGCTGTTGGATGCCTGCATGATCGGCATTCCATCCATCCCGATAGCGGGAGTGCCGTCCATGTTCAGCACCTGGATCAGCGTGGAGTCTTGCTCAATGATCTCTCGCGTTCCGTCCGCAAGGAGAAGCGTCAACTCGTCATCGGAGAGGTTCTCGTAAGTCTCCTTGATGACGTCGATTCGGTTGTCCCAGTAGGCTTTTACTACCCCAACCTTCTCAAGCAGCGCATCCTTGAACCAATCGTGGAGGATCGCAAAACCGGGATTGTCTTTGTAGAACACCCAGTTGGAATAGTCCGTGGCCTGATTCGCGCCCTGTTCGTCTCCAGGGCCTACTGGCTCGTAGCGGATGATGTCGTCTGAGGCGGTGAAGATGCGGATCAGTTGAGGGATCGCCCCATCAATGACCTCGGCCACCTCTCCGGTGACGATTTGGCTGCGACCCTCTACCTCATTGCCGTAGGGGTAGCGAAGGTAATACTCAAGTGCTCGGGTTCGCTGCTCGGTTGTCTCCGTCTGGAGATACCCGATTGCTCCATCGATTTCTGCGTCGAGCAGGCTCTTCAGGCTGATTCGGTTCATATTTTCCCTCTAACGCTTTGATGCGGGATTCGGCTTCCGATAGTCGGCGCTCCAGCTCCACGATCTTTGCATTGACGTTACCTTGAGGCTGCATCCACATTAGACCACCCACCTTGTGTTGACGCTGATCGGTTTGCTCCAGTCGTTTCTTTCTTGGAGTCCGATTGCGAAGTACCGAAATCCGTCGCTGGCGTGACTTGACCAGTCGTGCAACGGGGTGTCAAAGAACACGCTTCTCTTCTCGTCATAGTTGCGCCGATAGTTCCTCAGAGCATCAAGTCCTTGTTTCACCCTCGGCGTGTTGAACCAGCACTTCGGGAGAATCCTTCGGACACTCTGAATACCATCTGCAACGGACAAGCGCGGAGCAACCGTAATCTGTAGCCCTGCCTCTTGCAGCATTTCCTTTCTGCTGCGTCCTGTCCCTAATTCTCGCACTTCTACGTCGTGAGGCAAGATGTGTTCTGCGGTGTGCCAATGGTTCTCTTTGATCCAGTTGACATACCAATCCAGCCCCTGACCGTGGTTTTCCACGAAATCCATCACCCGATACTCTTGTCCGGTGACCTGAACCACCCAGATAGCGGTGGAATCACCCATCCCCAAGTCCCAAGCTGTATAGGTGCGGCAGAGATCGTCCCGGTCAATGTTGACCATCCGACCCTTTTCCTCCAAGTCGTTGATCAGGCTCCCATAGTAAGAACCCTCTACAGCGGCGTTGAAGGAGCATTCGAACTCCTGGTTATATTTGTCGTCACCCATCTCTCTACGGGCGGCGTGAAGTTCGTTTGCGTCAATGAGCTTGGTCTGGCTGGCCTTGAACTCCAGCAAGCCCCAGTCCTCCTCCTCTTCGGCCTGGTCGCGGAGGTCTTTGAAGTGGTTGTTTCCCTTTGGAGTACCGAGAAACAGCGCCCACCCAAGGCGGTCTGAGAGAGCAGGACGAACTATGTCAGTCCAGATGCGCGGGTCTTGGTCGGCGATCTCGTCAATGATCACACCATCGAAGTACTGGCCTCGAAGGGAATCAGGGTTGTCTGAGCCGTAGAGCTGAATCCGCCTGCCCCAGAAGTCCGTGCGGAGTTCCGAGATGTTCGGCGTCGCTCCTAAAGGCAGGGTGTATTTCAGGAGGTAGTCCCATGCCACCCGCTTGGCCTGGCCATAGGTCGGGGCGATATAAGCATACCGTGGGGCTTCTTTTTGGTTCTCCACCGCATCCCGAATGATGTGGTTCAGAGCAGCGACTGTCTTACCCATTCGACGGTGAGCCACCACCACCCCAAAGCGGTTGTCTCGCATCATCTCGTGGATGGCGAGTTGTGGCTCTCGCGGAGAGTAGGGGATTACGATTTCTCGTTTGCCCATGAGACCACCATCTCTAGAGGAGCGCCATTAGCGCCAGTCACCTCCAGGCGGTCATTCTCCCGCCACTGTGCCCTGGTCTTTAGCCAGAAGATAGCCGCTGTGGTGTTTCCGTTCTTGGCTTGTTGATAAAGAGTCTGCGCCACAGAAGCATTGGCCTCAATCCGGCCCTCGTCCAGTTCTTTCCTGTAGTGCTTGCGAAGGGTGTCGTCGGTAATATCCAGCTTGGCAGCAATGTCCTCATACCGAGTACCTACTGCACTCAGCATTTTGACAACCTTACGATTCTCTTCGGTTGGCTTATGAGGGTTACCACTACCCATTTTGTATCTCCGATTTATTGGTAAGCTCGCTATAGGTTTGGCCTGTTGACTCTAGTGTTGCTTGCTTGCCTGTGAAGTCCTGCCAGCGTTTTACTATGACATCGCAATACTTTGGGTCAAGCTCCATGCTTCGGTTGACTCGTCCGGTCTTCTCGCAGGCAATGAGTGTGGAGCCAGAGCCGCCAAACAGGTCAATGATGACGTCTTCGCCTTTGCTGCTGTTGTTTATAGCCTCTTCCGGCAAGGCAACTGGCTTCTGAGTTGGGTGCACATAGCTGGCTTGTGCATCGCGGCCAATCTTCCAGACCGTTGTCTTTGATCTGTCCCCGCAATAAAAATGTTTGCCTGAGCCTTCCTTCCACCCATAAAGGATTGGCTCATGCTGTGCACGATAGTCCTGCCAGCCCATCCCAGCCGATTGCTTGACCCAAATAACCGTTGATGATTTCTTGAATAACTCTCCGAATGTCTTCTCAAAAGCAAGCTTAGGTGCGGTCTGACTGTCTGGATGACAGACATAAATGCAGGCAAGCGGCTTCATGATTGAGTGATAAGTCGCAAAAACATCCCGGCAAAACTGCTCAAAGGACTCATCCGACATATTGTCGTTCTTGATCGGCCCTAGCTTATTTTTTTCTCCGCGACCTTCGTACGCAACGTTATATGGAGGATCAGTAAAAACCATGTCTCCTTTAACGCCGCCCATGAGCTTTTCTGCCTGTTCGATGCTAGTGCTGTCCCCGCACATCAGACGATGCTTGCCGAGAATCCAAACATCCCCAGGCTTTGTGACTGGCTCCTCTGGAACTTCCGGCGTTGCGTCCTCGTCCGTCAGCCCTTCTGTCGGTTCTATCTTGTTCAGCAGGGCGTCGATCTCGTCTGCGTCGAAACCTAGGCTTTCCAGGTTGACCCCGCCATCCAGAAGCTCACTTAGCTCCAGGCTTAGAAGTTCGGCCTCCCACCCTGAATTTAGGGCGATCCTGTTATCTGCCAGGATGTAGGCTTTCCTCTGGGTCTCGGTGAGATGCTCTAGACGGATGCAGGGGACTTCATTGAGGCCCAGCTTCCTTGCCGCAGCCAGTCTCCCATGCCCCGCTATAACCCCGTTGTCCTTGTCGATCAGGACAGGGTTGTTGAACCCAAACTCTTTGATGCTTCCGGCGATCTGGGCGATCTGCTCGTCGCTGTGGGTTCTTGCGTTCCGTGCGTATGGGATCAGCACGGAGATGTCGATCTTTTCGATGTTCAATCCGACTCCTTTCGGGCCATCGGGGTAAAAAAGTTTACGGTTGCGTAAGAAATCTTACCATTTAACCTTGTTCGCCCAGTACGCTGCGCTCATCTTTCCCTTTTGGATGTTCTCGGCGTGTCTGGCCTTGAATGATTCCCTGCGCCTTTTATCGGCTTCTGACTCCCCTTCCCTCTTTGGGGAGCCGCTTACGCCTTGCTGACCGAATCTAATGAGCTTTACCTCATCCCCACTCTTTGCCAGGACTGCGTGGCTCTTTGTGGGGTGGTTGGGCGTTCGCTTGGGCTGGTTATAGCCCTGGAACTGCTCCTTGCCGCGCTTAATCATTTCTTTGCCGTCTTAGCAGCAGCCTTGAAAGCAGCAGCAGTCGGCGCTCCCTTTGTTCCAGGCTTCCTCATGCGCTCAGGAGTCTTTCCGGCGGCCTTCTGGCGCTCTATGCGCTCACGCTTGGCGTGAATTGCTGCGTAGAGTCCGGGTGATCCAGGCTTCTTCATTTCTTTTTCATCGCTTTCCGGGCAGAACTCATGGCGATGGCAACCGCTTGGCGAGGGTTCTTGACCACAGGCCCACCCTTGCCGCTGTGGAGCTGGCCCTTGCCGAACTCCTTGAAAACCTTGTCAGCTTTCTTCTGGCCCTTCGGAGTCATCTTCATACTCGCCCTTTCGTGCGTTGTACTTGGCCATTTGGAGCATCTGGCGGCGCTTTTCGGTCATCTTCGTGATCGGGCCACCAGTCAACCATGCACTGCAAGTCCTGTCTGCGGCGCATTTGAACTCGAACAACTCACAATAACCTAGATCGGCAGCTTCCACAACCTCGGGAGCATAGGTCTCGTCGTCAGACTCCTCTTGCTGAATCCCGGCGGTGATGCAGCCCATCATCTCGGGCGTTTGAATGAATGCCGCGCAGTTCCCACACCTCATGGTCTGTGCGATCTCTGGAGTGGTGTTCCACTCCTCTGCCCGCTCATCCCAGAACTCACCAGGCTCTTCCGGGTTTGCAGGGCCGTAGCCGTACTCCTCGAAAGCGTGGTCTCGGTTCTTGAGGTTGACCTCGATGTCCTGGGTGGCGATGGGGCACTTCATTTCTTCATCACCTTCTGCATCTCAATCGCTTCATACCCCTTCCCAAACTCATCAGCCATCTTGTAGGCTTTCATCGGTTTGGTCTGGTGGTACTTGCGCTTGTTCTGGTTGAGATACTTCTGCATCTCTTCTACGGTTTTCTTCTGCATGATTTCTCCAGAAAAAAAGGGGCCATTGGCCCCACCCCGGCAACTGCGTTGAGAGGCATCACCATTCTACCGCTTTGGGGCGTTTGTCAATAGCCTGATGGTCTCGTTGAGGACGCTCATCTCGTCTTGCTTGTAGACCTTCCAGATTCGAGCCTGCCCATGAATGCCATTGAACGATCCCTGATGACAGTCCTTACAAAGCGGAATGGTGAGGTACTGATTGTGCTGGACGATGTGGTGAGCGTCGCTCGGGCCTGATACGCCACAAACCCCGCAAGGCATCTCCTTGATCTTTGCTAAGTGAAGACGCTCCTGAGCGGTTGGCTTGTTGTTCACTCTGTCGCCCTTCCCTCAGCCCGAGCGTTGGCTTGTTCAGTCCTCCAGACCTCAGTCCTCATCCTCGCTGCCTCCAGCTTCCACTTCAACTCTTCCTCGACCTCTATCGCCGCCGCCAGTCCCTTCAGAAGCTCCTGGTACTCAGGATGTGAGTAAGCCTCCCTCTCTTGAGCGTTGACCGCTTCGAACTTGGACATCGCTTCCTTCATCAACAAAGCCTTCTTACTCTTCCTGAATTCTTCAAGAAGTACACGCTGGGCTTTTGCCTTGGCGTAATCACCTGCGTTTCTGATGATGAAGTCGATGGCGGCGTGTGCGTTCACTTGATGAGTCTTTGTAGTGTCTTGAGGAATGCAGCCATGATTGCTATGGAAATGAATATCTCACTCTCGGACAAATATTCCATTAGCATGGAGAGTACCTTTCCTGTCTTTTATTTCTTCGTATGCCTTATTCAGACAGGTCATCAGATCAAGCCCTGCCAGGTCTGCTGCGAGGATTAAAGTCACAAGAACATCCCCGAACCCGTCTATCTGGCCTTCTCGGTTTCCTTTTAATGTCGCGCCAACCAATTCACCGAGTTCTTCCATGCACTTGAGGAGTT
>Ga0208784_1000164_pt1 | contig 33789 bp, 60 predicted proteins | sample DEB19_08_DNA_FD_184531 | JGI IMG/M metagenome (GOLD analysis project Ga0208784, IMG submission 184531) | Aqueous microbial communities from the Delaware River and Bay under freshwater to marine salinity gradient to study organic matter... | ecosystem: Environmental > Aquatic > Marine > Coastal ... | reverse complement strand
CACATATTACTAGAACATCATTTGTTAATGCAATGAACCCAGATGCTGGGACTAAAATTCACCTTAGAACAGGAGAAGTATTAACTACTCCTGTCCCTATGGATCTTTTACAATCTGAAATAGATGATTGTTATAAGTCTGCTGCTGCAATGATTATGTTTAACATACTTGCAGAGAAAGCACAACTTACAAAACTTAGTGGGGATGTTGACCTAGATAACCCTGGGCAACAGCAACCTCTTTCAGATGAAGAATAGAAGCTTTTGTTAGCTTGTCTCCATTTACCCAATCAAAGTTATACACACTCCAGCCATCCTCACTCTGATCATTACCAGAAGATATTAAACTAAGTCCTGGTAATAAATCTAATACATAATAATAGTAGTCATAACCATTTTGGCTTTCATCATCTAAGACTTCTACTTTATCAAAGCCTAAGTCAATTAATTCTTGTTCTGTCATTTTTCTGCCATTGTTTGTAAGAACACAGTATGATTCAATACATCAAAAGCATATGTATAACCCAACTCATTATATGCTTCATTATCCTTTGAATAAATTCCATGTTCTTTGATTCTTAACTCTCTTAGATTCTTAATAGTTAGTGTTGCTATGTGAAGATTATCTTTATCCTCTGACTTCATCATTCCCATTACATTCTGTAATTCTGTTGTTGTGATATAATTATATTTCTTTAACAACATTAACTCAGCCATATATACAAAGGGCCGGAATTCATCCTTTTTAGTTCCCTTATGGTACATGTACCATAGATAGTTCAGATTACCATCTATACCATCTGTAATACTATAATGCTCCTCAGCAATTGCTGCAACTAGTTTTTTAGTTTCTTGTGATTCCATTCTAAAATATATATCTAATAGTGTTCCAGGGAATAATGGCATCATGTAACTCTGTAAATTGTTTAATGTAATGTGATTTACATCCCTGTGCATACCTAATGTTTTCTCCTCCGTACTGGGAAGTCTTCCTTTCTTGTATGTCCGGTCTCCAGAGTAACTCTTCACCCATGATCTTATTTTTCTCATTATACTCATGTTTATCTTTGTTATGTGTTAGAAATATTACTTCAGCTTTTACTTCATCAAAATCCCAATAATGATGCTTAGCTCCTGAATTTATAAATTGAAATAGTGCACTATACTGTCCTAACCAATCATCATGAACTATTACAGGACTAAAGTTTAAATGTACTTCATAACCAGATTCTAAAAATAATTTAACTGCAGATAATCTTTCATATATAGTTGAAGTATTTGGCTCTAGTATTTTTCTATAATCTTCAGGCATCAGACTAAATCTTATTCTTACTTTACTATGAGGATCAAACTTAAGTAAGTCTTTATTAACATACTTAGTAGCAAATGAACCCATAGCAAGTGGATGATCTCTAAAAAACTTGAATATGGTCTCCCAGTCATGATATTTAGCATGCAAAGCAAAGTCTTCATTACAAGAGATATCATAAGTAATATAATCTGGATGTGTTTGATTAGGTTTCTCTACATCAGCAAACCAGACATGTGAATTAATCTCTGTCAGGATATCCATAGTATTAGTTGCTACAGACAGTCCTTCTGGCTTATGTCTTTTCATATAACAGTTATGAGTAAGAATACCATTTGCAAAATAATTCTCATTCTTTTGTACAGAAAAGTTGACAACCTTAGATTGTTTTGCTATCTTTGTAATAGCTTTAATTTTCTTAAATATTAACTCCATGAGCTGTAAATATTGTGGTAAAATTACAAAAAAGTCTACAACCTATTGTAATTCTACATGTAAAACAAGTTATGCTGAATTGTTTAATCAACAGTCTAAACCTACATTCAGAACTTTCCAAGAAGCTGGTAGACACTACAACAGAGACTTTAGAACTATGAAAAAGTTTGAGGGTCTGTTATTTACTATTGATAGAACACTTCCCTCTGCTCATACTAAATGGATTCTTTGTAAAATCTGTGGTGAACAGTCACCTAAAGCTAAAGCTAGAAATGGTTATTGTTCTGATTGTACTGAGCAAGGACTTGGTAAGAAAAACCAGGGCCAAATTATATCTCAAAGATATCAAGGCCCCGGAAATCCTAATTACCTAGATGGAACTTCATATGCTATAGAATATCAGTCTAATGATTGGTACAAGCTCAAAAAGAATTTAAACTTTACACACTGTGCATTAACCAATACTACTGATAACATAGATTACCATCATATTATTCCAAGATGGTTCTGTAAACTTGCTGGTATTAATGTTTTTGACCCTAATAATATTATAGGATTAAACCACGACTTTCACAAAGTAGTTCATCATCTTCAGCTAGATATTGTGCTTCTACCCAACCTCTATTCTTTGTATAAAATGGATGCTCACCAGTTACGGTCACACTTTGTCCATCTACTTCAATTACATAAAGTTCATCAGTATCCCGTTGACCAATTACAGTCACTAAGTCTGTTTCAACTTTCCCGGTATCCTGGGAAAAAGAAACTACCTGATCTCCTTCCTGAATTTCTCCAGCCATTTTTACTCCATGAGGAGTAGTAATTAAAGTTTCAGGAGTCACACAGTAAGTACAATTATAAAGACAGCCATGACCAAAAGAAGGACTGATATAATCAGTTGACCGTCCTGATGGTCTAATCTTCATAGTTTTTCTAGTAACTTTCTCTACCAACGTTTCTGAAAGTTAATAAAAGCTGATGCATTCTTATTGGAATCAAATATCTTGGGCATCCCGTGTTTATCTAACACATCTTCCCATCTAGTAAAGAACCATAAGAATTTAACTTTCTTCTGTACAGAGAATCTTGTCTCTGACATTGGTGTAAGTTTTACCATTAATACTCTGTAACCCTGCTTGTCCTCTCCTTTCCTTAAAATAATCATATGTGTTGGTTTATTTAGTTACTTATCTAATTTAATCTGATTCTCATCTAGTATCTCATAAAATTTATCTCTAATTCTTTCTACCATCTTCCACTCCTCATCACTAAGTTCTTCATATTTCCATAGTGTTCTTAGCTCTTGAGAAATATCCCATAGAGCTGAGTACATCTTGCCACCTTGTATAGCAAGGTCAAATTCATGCTGGTCATCTGGTAAATTAAAGGTTAATTTGGCTTTCATCTTATTCTGATTTAAAGATTTCTAATAAGTCTACTGTTCTTTCAGCACCATCATATTTAGACTTTGCATGTAACATTTCTCCATTAACATTTTTATTCTTATCAGGATATGTTGCTACAAACTCTGCAAAACTACACATTTGCTGCTTCTCCATCTCTTTGGCTTGGTCAATATCTCCCTTTGTGAACTTACCACGTTTATTAAAAAGTTGTTGTTCCAACCACTCTACTGCTGTCTGTTTCATATTATTCTGATTTAAAGGTTAGTTTTGCTTTCATATTATTCTGATTTAATTATTTTCCATTTAAAATGATTTGTTTGGCCTATTGTATCTCCAACATCATTTGAGTGCAAAATTATCATAATGCTTTCTTTGTCATTTAACAATGATGTAAACCATTCTAATTCTCCTTCATCATTATGGCTATACCAAGTATCTTCATCAAATTCTATTTCACATTCTATCTTAATTTTTGCCATCTTATTCTGATTTAAAGGTTAATTCTATTCCTGTAAGTGCAAAGTATAGGTTTTGAAGTTGGTGAACACTGTGGATGTTTACTTTTTTATAATAAAAATTATTACTGTTACTTCTTTCTATCAATAACCCAAAATCTTTACAATAAACATCTAACATTTTCTTTTGGTTGTAACCTATTTCAAACCCAAACTTCAACAACCATTCTTCAATTAATGGTATTGGTTTAACTTGATTATGTGGTTCTTTTACAATATAGGTAATTGCTTCTAAATCTATTTTATTTACTTTACCTAAAGTATCATAAACATAATTTCCTATTCTTAATTCACTTGCTTTCATTCTATTCTGATTTAAAGGTTTTGTTATAGTAATTCTCTTCAGTTATATTTACTCCGTCATAATAATCTGCTCCGAAAATATCACCTTGAGTAAATGCGGACATAATTTGTTGCCGTTCCATTTCTTTGGCTTTGTCATAAAAAACTTTAGGAACATTAAAACCCTCTAGTATTAATTCATCAACCAACCACTCTACTGCTGTTTGTTTCATATTAATGTGTTTTATAGCACCCAAAAGTGCATTAGTTTATCCTTTTTATGACAAGTTATTCCATCAATTATGTCGCAAGTATCTCCTATATTTGCGACATAATAAAATGTTTATAGACGTAAAATTTGTCAAGTTTTTTAAGCCTAAAAGTTGACATTATTCAGGCAATTCTTCTCCATCTTTACCAGTAACTATACCCATCAGCTGTTTCATAATAGCATCTTGTGTATCTCCCCAGAACATATCACATTTAAATACATTATCTGTAATAGTATATGGTGGTTCTAGAAAGTATGCTTGCCAATGTTCATCAGGCTTTGCAGTAAATCTTTTACATTTTTCTTTTACAGGACATTCAAATCCATGACATTTAGTTATATCTGGCATGCTTTTAATTTTTTTCTAAATTACTACTTTTTCTTGAATCTCTATAATCAATAATAAATCCAATTGCAACTATAATGTTCATTCCCAGTGACATAAGTATCTCATGAATGTCCTCATAGACATTTAGTGAAAGGTGTATGTGACCCACCATCCAAAATGGTATGGACAAGTTTTGGCTTATCCATACCAATAGATATTTTATAAAGTGTTTCACTGCTTGACTACAATATCATAAACCGTCTTGCTATTAGCCATAGAAAATTCATATATTTCTGCGCTGCAAGTTTTATCATTGAGTCTTATTCTTACTATACCTGCATCTTTAAAGTCCTTTAAAAATGCACTATCAGAGGCAATATCATCCATTATAAATACAGTCTTCCTATCTTCTGTAACAGTACCAGTAAGTGTATGTTTGTGATACTCTCCTCTGACATTAAATGATACATCAACATCTATGTTATCATCACATACATATACACCACTGATATAAAAAGAAATACCATTATAATTTTCTAGCTTCAAAAATGCACTAGTATTATTGGTAGCATATCCTATAACATAGGGTGGATCAAAACCATTATTTACTCTTGAATACTTCCACTGTGATAATGCTGTTGTTGTAACTAAACTTATAAAAATTAACAATAAACTTTTCATATTTACTCTTTTTTTGGTTTTTTAATTTGTTCTTTAACTTCAGACTGATTCTTCTTCAGAATCTTCTGTAATCTCTCCCAGATCTGTTTGTTGATCAAGTTGTAGTCTGGCTCTTTCTTCTTCATATCTTTCTGCTAAATCTCTGTGATATACCATCTCAAGGTATTCCATTGTAGACATTTGATCCATTTCTTTCTCAAGCATCTCAATGTATAGTTCTTTCATTCTTCCCATGCTCTTAATCCTTTAATTAATAATTCTCTACATGTTTCTGTTATGTTGTGTATCTCTTTAATTTCTTGATACCTCTTTATCTTTCTCATCTCAGAACTAGTTAAATATATTACAGCTTTAACTGTTTTCTTACCAACTGAATACTTTTTAAAGTCATGTGGAAATTTCTCAATATAATCTGATACATTGTGCATAAATGTATAATCATTAAGATCTAGTAACTTGAGTGCAAGATCCTTAGAATAATGTACTGTACATCTATCTATACCAGCATACTTTGCAATCCTTTTCTGGTTGTAATTAAATCTGTGACTGAGAACACCAATCAGATAGTTTCTTTTATCAAGATACTCTCTCTTTCTAGTTGGCTCATATATCTCTTTCAACTCTAGTATAATATCTTTATCTGTGTACATAGTTAAATAAAAAATGGAAAAAATATTGCTTTGTATTCACTAATGAATACACCCGCAAGAATTGTATCAATAAAGTCATGTGTCTTTGTGTAGTCATACATAAAATACACAGCAAAGAACTGTGATATAATAAAGTAGACAGCAATAACACCCCAAGAAAACTTGGATATTACATCTCTCATAGTATTTGTATTAAATTAATTCTAAATCTGCTTCTTCAGCAATCTTTTCTTCCTCTTGATATGCTTCTGTAAGTAAGTCTAATGGTAAGAATCTGTCAGCATCATAGAGCTCATATGGAAATGAACTCTCTGATAGCTTGACTTCCTTAAGTAGTACTCCAAATTTGTTCTCTTGTAATCCCATTCTAACTATCCTTGTAATTGTATATAACTCACCCTCTTTAATCCACTCATTACTTGGCACCTTATCAGGCTTGTTAGAATCATCCACGCATATTGCTCTCATACTCTTTTATAGAAACTTTAAGATCTAATTTAGATAGACTTTCTGATATTTCCAACATATCAATATAACTTCCAGATTTTACTGTGCAATTACCATTCCTATGTACAATTAGCGCACACTGCTCTGCTTGTACTGGTTGGTGCTCACAAAATCTTATAAGACAGGCAATTACATATAAAAATGAATTCTTGTCATCATTATGCAAAACAAGTTTGTGTGTTGCTAAGTCTTCCATATAATAAATATAAGAATTATATATCATAACTCCTCCATACAATCTTGTTTTGATCAAAGTCTTCTAAAGCTTCTTTAACCCATCTTTCATCAACTGTATTCTTGTAACACAATATGTGTACAATAGCTTTCTCATCTGGATTGAGCCTTAGTAACCTACCAATTCTCTGACTTGATTTTCTTTCATTACCATATGCATGCATAATTATTCCCTGTTTTAAACCTGGAATGTTTACACCTTCACTGAGTTGTAATACACATGATAACTTGGTAATCTTATCTTTCTTAAAGTCAGTAAGATTTTCTGAGGAGTTAGGATTATTACTGTGATAGCTATGACTGCACATTCTATCAGCTTGTTCCTGTGTGTTTGCAAATAAAATGCACTTGCTTTGTATGCTATTAAACAATGCTTTAGCATATTTCTCTTTACTAGCATATTCCATCATAGCTTTCATTCTCATTACTCTAAGTATGTGAGATTGTCCTGCTCCAGTATCTATTCTTGTACCCCAATAACCATAGTTCTGCAACTCAGATGTAAGGAAACTTCCTTTCTGTGTTGAGACTTTATAGTTCTTGGCAGTATCAAGATTAATTTCATGCACAATTATTTGATAGTCATTGATAATACCATTCTCTATTGCGGCATCTGCCTTAAAAGTATAGACAACTGGACAATACTCAGATACTAATCTACCTTTCTCAGATGTTTTATGCTTAGGTGGAGTACCGGTTAAACCCAGTACTCTACCTGCATAATTATTAAGAAAAGATCTGTGACTATCTAATAAACTGTGAACTTCATCAAAATAAACTGCATCATAGTCATTAGGGTTATGTTTATTTAAGCTGAGATAAGTAGAGAAAGTAGCACCCTCAAGTACATTACTTAATCCAAATTTCTCAGCTTCATATCTCCATGAGCTAATGATAGACAGTTTAGGAGCAACAATCAGAATACTTTGCATTGGATTATAATGTCTTTCCATATGCCTTAAACCTACAAGAGTTTTGCCTACACCTGTGGCTAGAACTAATGTGCATCTTTGTTTACCCTCACTAGCCTTTAAAGCTTCATCTTGTATTTCCTGTCTTTCCATTATTTTGGTAAATTAAATATTTTACGTCTGATATAAGTAGCAGTTTCTTCTCCATTCATCATAACCTTTACAGTCTTAAGATGTTTCTCAAGATTAGTAATTACCTTCTCATGGTTATAATTACCATAAGCCTGTAAGAATGCTGTAAGAAACTGAAACTTTACTGACCGCTCAGACATACCAATCTTTAAGAAGATATCATTAAATGCTTTACACATATCTTCTGCATTTGGATTAGTAATTCTAAAATCACCTGTTTTAATGCTCTGTGAACTATTCTTAAAACCAGCATTATTAATACCAATTGCAGCTAACATAGTAATTTCTATGTCATACATGTTTTTCCACTTGAATAACTTCATGTAATCTGGTTGAATCATTTTCCATGCATTAATATAATTCATTAAATCCCAAGACTTAGATGAATTATTTAGATAAGCCATTTTTTCAACTAAATCTTGTTCTGATTCTACATTAATCTCAATATAAGGAATTGATTTTCCTTCTCTTTCTAATGCAGTAGCAAGATGCTGACCGTCAATAATATATCTTTTCTTTTCACCCTCTATTATATCAGTAGTTGTTGTAATAACACATCTTAGCACACCCATTTTACGGATACTAGCAATCATCTTTTGTACATGTTTGCTATCAATACCCCTGTTCATTGGCAATACTGCAAATTTTGAATAATCTGCTGCTAAGTTTACTTTAAGTTCTTTTCCAATCATATTCATAATCATAAATTTTAATTTGTTTTTAAATCATTTTAAATAACCAAGTGCTCTGGCTTCTTTTGGAGATTTGTGTATCCAATCATGACAGTTCCTACAGACAGCTAACCATGTAGATTGTACCAAATAGTAAGTGTCTCTATCAGACCCTGAAAATTTATGGTGAACATCAGTGGCACCATGACCACATCCGTTCACCTTCACCATACATAAAGGGTTATCTGTAAGAAATCTTTTCCTTAGTTTTGAGTACTCTAGATCTTTCTTCTTTCTTTTAGAAGAAACCAGAGGGATTTTATAGTCAGTTGGTTTCTGTACACTGTCACTATCAATGGCTTTTTGGCAACTCCAACAATATTTACAGTATTTAAATCCCCCATGGTTCTTCCATATCACTGTCTCTTTTTGACAGCCATCACATACTTTTAACTTCATTTTTTAATCTTGGTAGGCTTGGTGTTGGTTCTTTTAAACTTAAAAAGTTTTTTGGGAGTATTCCCTCAGCCATAAATATACTAATAATATCTTGCTTTGTGATATTTAAATCTTTAAAAGTTAAAGTATTAGTAAATTTTTCATCTGTTTCTGTATACCTAAGCATGTCATCTGTCCAAGGACTCTTTGGAAATAGAGCTTTGAATATATGATTGGTATACTGAATGGTAACTTTTTGTTTAAATACATTAAGAACTTTCTGTGCACGTTTGTACACATTAAGAATTCTTTGTTTCTTCTTGCTACACATAGTTGCAAGTTCTTGTTCAGTAAGTGCATTTAGACCATACAATGCTCTCTTGTACAAATAATTTTGGTATTGAGAATACCCGTCTGTTTCATACTGCATGTAAGTTTTACCTGCATTTAACTGATAATTTCTGATGTCTTGTTTTAGCTTTTCCATTTTATACATTTTTTTACATTAATAAATCATAACAATAAAAAATGGGGGCCAATGACCCCCACTTTATACCTCATCTAGTTCTTAGATATTGAACTCTTGTCCAGCAGCAGATTTAAGTGCTGCACTATTATTACTCTGTGCATAAGCAGAACGCAATTGTTCTACATTATCATGCTTAACAAGTGTGTCTTGTGCATTAGATGCAGTAGAATAAGTTGCTCTACGGTAGATTGGTTGCCCACCTACAGTACAAACAATACCTGTTTCTCCAGCAATTTTAAGATCACGCTCAGGATTCTTTTTGTTAAATGCAGTCAATGACTCTTCAATAACAATAGAACCTGGTAGCTCTTGTCCGGCATAAAAGCCCATAGCTGTTAAATCAGCAGTAGCACCTTGCAATAAAGTGGATACTGTCTTTCTTTCAATAAAGTTATTGTTTCCAATTACCATACGTGTTTGCTCTAATCTTACACTTGCAAACTCTGGGTTAGACTCAGAAACTCTAACTACTGCACCTGTAGTAGCATCAGCTACAACTTTAACTGTTGAATTCATAACATTAAATTTTAATAAATAAATAAATAGATTGTTTGAGTAGAATTGTACTATATCATTAGTTACTCAAGCTAAGTGATAAGTGGTAAGTATTGCATATCGCGATTAGCAATACTAGCTATCCAGTGGGCCCTCTAAGTCAATAATATCATCAAAAGGAGAATCTTCTGATGGTATATTATCTAGATCATATTCTTCTAGTGGTAAGAAGTCAAAGTCATAATATTTTTCTCTGGTGTTTCTATCAACAGCAGAACCAAGAAAAGGGTCTATGATATGTTCACCATAGTCTAAGGACATTAAGAATTGTATATCTAGATCTGTAAGTTCTAAATACTCCTCAACTGTGAGGTAAACTACCTTTCCATTTGGTAACTGGTATTGCATCTGTTATAGCTGTAGTAAAAATACGTGATAATATCAAGTAAAACTGCCTACAGAAAATAAATTAACGCAATATATAGCTAACAATAAAAGGGGGCACTGCTACCCCCTGTTATTTGGATTGGAAAAGCATATTCACAGAATACACTATCTTACAGGTCTTTAATAACTTTAATGTTTTCAGATCTAACGTGCATATATTCCTCAGTAATGTTACCATTACTGTCTTTAAGTTTAAATACAACCTTATACAGATCTCTATGATAACCTTTAAACCCGTCAACAATACCAATTAACTCCTCATTATCACAGCTGTTTTGAAAGAGTATTATCTTGCTTTGAGATACATAACCAAGGTCATCATATTTAACACGGCAGAGAGAACCATTTGGTATTACCTTTGGAAGTGTATGACCAATAAATAATTTGGCTAATAGTTCTACAGCATAAGGTTCATCACAGATAATTGGAGTCATTAATCTTACCATCTCATCTCTGTTATCTCCACAAATTATTTTTTTTAGAATTCTAGCAACATCTGTTTCATCAAATTCTATATGTGTCTTACTCATTGTTCTTTCTGTATTCTATAACTTGTTTAAGCAAGTCATGATTAAAATTTGTAAATGCTTTTCTGTCAGATAATCTATTACTAAAATTCGGATGTTCATTAGGATGCACATTTACAGTAGATCTAATACCTCTCTTGACTATAATCCCATCTCTATCTTTAACAGAGCAACTAAAGTCAAATCCAATAACAGATGTTATAAGTTTATTGTCTTTCATGTAATAAATTTTAGTGAATAAAAAGATGCTTGTCTTTCCAAGCTGTCAGCGTTCTATTAAAAAGGGAAGTTGTTGCGCCTATACCATCTGTGGTCCCACTAGGATTCTAACCTAGGACCTAAGCATTAGAAGTGCTTTGCTCTATACAGCTGAGCTATGGGACCAATAGTAAACAGACTATAACACCTTTCATCTGTTTATTGCGGTTAGAGGTGAACGCAAATATAATTAATATTCTGGTCCCATTTCTTCCCAAGCAGTATCATCATCATTAAGAACCCACATATTGTCAACATGACCTGTCTCTGGGTTTAAGAGATACCTGATACTACCAAACTCTACAATGAGTAAGTTCTCGGGAGTTCTGTAAATTTTCTGAAGAGCTTCTACTTCTATGAGCTCAATACTTTTAACAAATCTTTTCTCATCTTTTGTTAATCCTTTGTACTTATCATCAGAAATAGTTGTGAATAATAAAGTACTTGCTAAAATAATAGATTTAATCATAGTAATTTAATTAAGGTTAATATAATTGTAAATAGAACAAGAGAACCTGTAATAAGCTTGAGAGCTATTGCAGATATCTCACGGTGAATTTGTTTATCTAAGTGATATGCATCACATATCAGGTTACTTAGATGTAGAGAAATAATCTCTGGGTCTTGATCAGAATCTTTAACAGCGGTCATAAGCTGAAAGATATCTTCTCTATCTTGTATAAGCTTCTTATATCTACTAAAGATCACTTAGTAGAATTATCCGGGGAAACTTGTTCTACTTTACCATAAGCATCACAATGTACGTGAGAAGACTTACAGCTTGTAAGAAAAGCAACGGCACCAATAAAGGCAAACCATAATAGAACAACACTAATTGTTTTCATAGTAAATAAAATTTAAACGGGTTAATAAAATATATATAGAGGTAATTAGTTTAATAAGAAACCACAGTCCGCTAGATGTGTTAGTAGAGAATACTCATACTGTGGTTCATAGTTGTTACAAGTTATCTACATTAATAAGACTGTCTAAGTCTGAGTATTTACCACGGTAGATTTGTCCTTGTCTGGATTCTAAGAAGATACTGTCACCGGTAACTTCTAAATAATATTCTCGGTCTATACCTTTGACCGGAAGCTCTCTCTGTGTTTCTTCTATAGAAAGGAATAGAGTATATAGTATAAGAGAGGATAGTACTCCTGATAGAAAGTAAGCAAGTTTAATCATAGGTAAATGAGTTAAGAGTTAAGTAACAGGTTAGCTATATAAAATCTTGTTATAGTACTAAAGTACTATATATAGAATATAGAGAGTTATTGGTAGTGAAGTATAGTGAAGTAGTGTTACTATAACAAATATATCCTCACTTATTTAAACAAAAGTATACGCGCGTGAGAGATATTTTTACAGTAACTTGGGTTAGTAACAGCCAAATAAAAAAATTAAAGCTATTACAGGTTCTTGTCTCTATATATATCCTACCACACTAAGTAGAAAGAAGTAAGATTAAAGCTGCCGAAGGCAATATAAAAAAAAGATAGTGTCATTTCTGACACTATCTCTTGTTGTACTATTAACCAATAGCACCAACCTTTGCAGTAAGGTCTGCAAGGCTAAAGGTAGATACAACCTTACGCTCACCTGTAGGATGAACCATAAAACCTTCTAATGGGTTACCTGTTTCTGTAGTACCTTCTATCCAAGATACTTGCAGATCAGCAGCATTGTTAGCATCTATTGCAGTAATAGACTTTGCCAACATAGCATTCTGTTCTGTACCATCAGCACATTTGAATACTACATATAACCCACCTGTTCTTTTACTTTGACAAACCTGCAAATCAGTAGCAGATATTTGACCAAAGAATTCAACCAAGGACTTTGTTTCACTAAAATTAATTTTAGACATAATAAATAAATTAAAAGGTTAATAATCCATAATAGTAAAAAGAAGTAAAATAAAAGCTGTCCGAAGGACAATATAAGCAAGGCTTTGTGCGGTATTAATTTGTGTAAAAACTTGCTTTTTGTAAGTCCTTGATTATCAGCACCAAAGTCTACTTTCTCCACCGGTAAAACACTTTACATTCCTTGGCTAACTTTTATTAAAAAAGTAGAAAGAATTACCCTATTAAAAGGGTAACTCTATATCTTCTACTTCACGCGCATTCATCTGCATGTATAACTTGACATACAAATCATTTAATGGTTTGTAATCTGTGTATTCATACATTGAGCTTAATGCATCTAAGAGCAACTTGTATTCTTCCCAAGTCATAACTAATCTGGTCTCTTCCATAAGTAAATAATTTATTGGTTCTTAATCTGTATAAAGAAGTATAAAAAAAAGAAACCTTTGCGCGCGAGCTCTGTAGGTTTCACCCAACTAATATGGGACAGGACAATTGACACCTTTGTCAAGGGATGAGTTGGTCTCGTAGGTTTCTCATCAACCAGAGTTAGTCAAGCTAACATAATTAATTTATATAAGTAAAAAGAAGTATAAAAGAAAAGGGAGATTGCTCTCCCTCAACTTAAACCATTAACCATTGGGGTTCTTTACCCAAGACTTAATGGTTAAAACTCCGTTAATAATAACATAAGTTACAGTTCCCATAGCATAAAATTTTATTGGTTCTTAATAAGTACAAAGAAGTATAAATAAAGGGGTTATTAAACCCCTTCATTCATTTTGTCCTCTGCTTGGTTTACTTGCATTTCAATATACTCCTGCAAGTGGTCACTTAAATCTGTTAATGCATCTATGTAACCTTCAGTATACTTAAGTTCATACTCATCATATACTCTATCCGCATAACAATTTTCTATTGTTCTGTTTATGCGGGCAATAACACTTAACACAGTTTCTGTATCCATAATAAATAATTTAATAGTTCTTGACAAGTAAAAAGAAGTATAGAAAAAAGGGAATTAAATTCCCTATAACATTGGTGTTAACATACATGCCCAAAACAAATATGAGAATATCATAGACGGGATTATAAAAGTACCCATAGACATTAACAATCCCATAAATGATCCTAACAATGCAACACCAAATAAATAATAACCAATTGCTTTCATAATAAATAGTTTAATGATTTAACACAAGTAAGAAGAAGTATAAAAAAAATATAACAAGTGTTTCCGTAGGACTTCCTCTCGTAGGTATATTAAGCAGTAGCCACGGCTGGCCTTGCTCCCCCAGGAAACATTCCTTGTTATATTCTAAACAAGTAAAAAGAAGTATAAAGGGCCTAAGCCCTTATACACCTATTGTTCTCTCAAAGAGTCTAATACCTGCCATGGTTGCCATCATTGCTAGAGCCATGCTTGCTGCATAAGTAGACACAAGGTTAAGGCCGAATATTATATGCATAATATACGTTGAAGATGTAATTACTACCACAGGTGTGATGAACAACACAGAGAACATAACAATACCAACAAGTAACTTTTTCATGATAAAAATTTTAATGATTCAACATCTGTAGAAAGAAGTACCAGAAACTTTCTGCTACAAAATATTTACAAATTATTCTACAATTCAACATGCCTAGTAGAAAGAAGTAGGGGGTACTACCAGCTGTGGCAGGTGGGGGGGTCTGCTTATATACGATCCCTAACACTGCATAACACATAATAATTCAAAATAACAATGCAAAACACACAAGAATTTAAATTAACAATGTCTAACACAAAACAAATGTCTAACACAAAAAATTTTAAAATAACAATCTCTAACACAAAATATACATATGTAAGATTAAATAAGTATATTTGTTATATGAAGATTATTGTTGTTATACTTATTGGGCTATTATTGACCGGGTGCAAGTCTACTAGCAGGTGTGATGCTTATAGTAAGACTGATATCCGGAAATAGTTTGTATATTAAAATAAAAGGATATGTGTTATACTAGAGAACAAATAGAACGTGCTGTAAAAGCTAAAGGTTATAAGTGGTTTGAAGATGCTGCTAATAAAGGGTATGATGTTAATGTTGTGGGTGTCCGCAATAATTCTCCCGCAGTTTATAGAAAAGTAACCAATGTATTTGATGATTGTATTACCATTACATTTAAGGATAGCTTAGGTAACTGGAATTTCTTTTGCTGGAATGCAACTACTGACCCAGGCAAAAAGGGTGTACAACAATACCATAATGCCAAGGGTGTAGCAAGACTAGTACCTGGACAGTATAGGTCAACATGGATGGTTGATAAGCATCAGGGCAAATATGATGCACTATGCCAGAGGCTAGGTGATGTTACTGTATGGAGGGATGCTAATAAAGACTTAGTCTTTGATGAAAAGGTAAAAGATACAGGAATGTTTGGTATTAACATCCACAAGGCAGGCACTGACAGCACATGGGTAGAAAATTGGTCTGAGGGATGTCAGGTGTTTAAAAGAGTAAAAGACTTTAATGAGTTTATGTCTATATGTAAAAGGGCAGCTAAGATACACGGCAATAAGTTTTCTTATACACTATTAGAGTCTACAGATATCTAATGGCACACATAGAACATAACTTCTTTCCTCTTAAGGTATTTGTTAGGAATGAGTACATGTACCAGGGTACAAAAGGTCATGGAGAATTTACTCCGGGGGTAGTAATATCTGTTAGATGTATGCCGGGACAAGCAGCATTGTTCCAGGTATTGTTAGAGAATGGCGTACTTAGAGATAAACTACCAAGCCATGCTCTACTGACTAAGCCAGAGTTACCAGATCCAGATCTACCATTTCACTTTCTACAGATATGGAATTGCTTCTCTTATAACTTTACTTTGTTACATCTATCATATTTGTATGATGCACCAGTAGAAGTGTATATGAAAGATCACAAGTTCTACCCAGGTAGTTACTATGCAACAATAAACTGGGGGTCAAATGACTTTAATACAGATTTATCTTTAGCTGAAGATGCACTAGAACACAAGAGTCATCATATTATTTTATTAGATAATGGTCAAATAGCACTGCAACCAAACAATAGAATCAAGTGGTCTGAGCCAAGTTTTGTAACTAAACCATTCCCTGAAAAACCAGACTATCTAGTTAACAAAGATTACTATAACTGTGAGGGATTTGATAAGTGGCACACAGAAGATTCAGAAAGAATGTTTTATGATAACGAATAATTAAGTATATTATATAGTACTTAATTATTTATATCATGGCAAAAATAAAAGAAGCTCCAAAAAAATTAGTAGCAGTAAAAGTATCCCGCCCAGGAGTACATGCTAAAACTAAAACTAGCAAACTTAAAGCAAGTAAGAATTATAAAAAGTTATATAGAGGACAAGGTAAATAAATTTTTTATTTATATTTGTCTGTGACTCTAGAAGAAAAAGTACTTTGGGAAAAGGCTACTACTCTTGCAGAAGACAACCTGCAAGCTAGAGAATTATTTGAAAAATTAAAAACCAATAAAATGCAATTAAAAGGAAAAAGGGTTTTATTAAATAAACCAGAAGTAAAGGAATCTCCATTTGAATTAAGTGAGGCTGACAAGCAAGCACTTGAAATGGACATGAGAAAGACATGGACTAAGTTAGAAGTTTATGCTATAGGGGATGAAGTAGAATCAGTTAAGGTGGGGGATAAAGTGTACATGGGAATTACCGGGTTACAGTCATCTGAAGCAGTAGAGCTTGAGGATGGTGTTAAGTTAATGGTAGCTGAAAGAGATATTGCAATAGTATGGTAAATCTAACAGAAGAGTTTAATCAAATGCCCGTGTCAGATAAAATCAATGGGAAAGAAATTCCTGTAGAACCAAGAATAGTAAATTTAGAAAGACCCAGATATTATGGTGGTGCAGGTCATACTTATGAAGTATTTAATGTACTAGAAGCATGGGGCTTAGATGAAGACTTCTATTTAGGGAATGTGATAAAGTACTTAGCAAGAGCTGGTAAAAAAACTTACACCAAGAAAGAAGATTTACAAAAAGCTTTAGTATATTTACAAAGAAGAATAGATAAATTATGAGTGAAGAAATGATGATTCAAGAAATTAAGATGTACACATTTGGAGACATCTTAGTTGGTTTAGACTCAGAAGAAATTAATGAGACTGAACAGATAATTGAAATTAGAAAAATATTTTCTAAGCTTGCAGAGGATTTAAAAGATAATTATAATCTTAATAGATCACCTGTAAAGAGTTTATTGTTTGATCAAGCAATTGGGCAAATTTCTGCTACACAACTTCTTGTAGAGAAGTTATTAAAAATGAAATAATGAAGATTTTAGCTATCATAATATTATTATTTATAATAGCAGTATTATGGATGATTGCCCATGTAATGTACAAACCTGCATATGATAAATTTAGAAAAGAATATGTATCAGATAAAGATAGTATTAAACTAGCAGTAGTCTGTGTATTCTTTATGTTGTTTTTTGCATTTACCATTGGCCTACTACTCTAGCCTGTTCTCTTCTTTCCAATGGTTTACTTCAGGCTATAATCCCCGGTTGCAAAGCTGGGGATTTTTTTGTATATTAGTTTATGGCAGAAATTATAAATCAGGGTCAAGTAAATGTTTTAGGTACAGTAATATATACGGGTGTAGCTGGGCCCCTATCTACTAAAATAACCTTATTAAAGTTTTATAATCCAGCAGCTTATATACTTACCTTAAATAGATATGATGCTTTAACAGCATCTACTGAAACAATATATGAGTTTAATTTATCTGCTGGAGATTCAGTTACTGATAATACTCTATATGCCCTAAACCCAGGAGATCAATTAATTGTATATAGTGATATAGTAGGGACATCATACTATGTTTACGGTACAGATTATGCTTAGTAAATATGCAAGTAATAGATAGTAATGGTAATGTATTTGGTGGTGGGATTGAGATAACTGGTCCTGATGGTAAGCCAAAAACTACTGGTGGTGGGGGTGGATCTCCTACTGGCCCAGCAGGTGGGGATCTTTCTGGTACCTATCCTAACCCGGGAGTTGTATGGACTAATGGTGTACCTACTTATGATCTACAGTATTATCCATTAAGCACAAACCCAGCAGGATATATTAGTAGTATTTCTGCATTAGATATTACAACAGCTTTAGGATACACACCATATGATGCAAGTAACCCTGCAGGATATATAACTTCATCTGCACTTACTCCATATTTAACTTCAGCTACTGCTGCTAGTACTTACTATCCTTTAACTAATCCATCAGGTTATATTACAAGTGCAGCTCTCTCAGGTTATTTAACTGCAGCAACAGCCGCTAGTACATATTATCCCCTTACAAATCCTAATGGATATATCACAGGTATAACAGGATTAGATGTAACCACAGCACTTGGATATACTCCTTATGATAGTACTAATCCTTCTGGATATATAAGTGGTATATCTGCTCTTGATATATCTACAGCATTAGGCTATACTCCATTTCCAACTCCAACAGGAACTGTTCTTGAATATATTCAAGGTGATGGTACACTTGCTGTATTTCCAAGTATACCTTCAGTAACCCCATCAGCATTAACAAGAGTTAATGATACAAATGTTACTCTTACATTAGGAGGTACACCTGCTAGTGCATTACTACAACCTGTTTCATTAACATTAGGTTGGACAGGTACTCTTGCAGATGCAAGAATAGCATCAGCAGTTACTTGGAATGCTAAACAAGATGCTATAACTTTAACTACAACTGGTACATCAGGTGCAGCTACACTACTTGGTAGTACTTTAAATATACCTAATTATACATCTGGAGGTGGAGGCGGTACACCCATAGATACTCAGATTTTTTTAAGCAGTGGTGTTTGGACAAAACCTGCTGGAGCAACCTATGTAGAAGTTTATTTGGTAGGTGGCGGTGGTGGCGGTGGATCTGGTAGAAGAGGTGTAGGAAGTACAGCTAGATATGGTGGGGGTGGTGGATCATCTGGTTCTTTTAATATTGCCAAATTAAATGCAAACACTTTAGGAGCTACTGAGAATATTTGGATTGGTGTTGGAGGAACTGGAGGTACTGCTGTTACTATAAATGATACTAATGGGAACCAAGGTGGAATAGGTGCATTATCCTTATTTGGTGGTACTGGAGTTTCTACTACTGCAAAACTTACAACAGGAAGTTCATTTGGTGGTGTTGGTGGAACAGCTGTTTCACAAGGTGGTTCTTCTGTTAGCAATTCTATACTTTTTGGTGTACTTTCTAATACTAACACATATGGTACAGGAACTCAGCCACCAGGCACTTTTGCTGGAGGTACAACAGTTTATATATCTAGACCTTTAATAGCAGGTGCAATAGGTGGTGGACTTAGTACAGCAAATGCAACTAATGTAGGTGGATCTATAAATTTAACTGGTCCTGCTACAGCTCAAGTAATAGCAACAGTTTCAGGAGGAACCCTAGTAGGTAGTAGTGGTAGTAATGGTTCATTAATAACTAATAGTCCTTCAGGATTATTTTTCTCAACAGCAGGTGGTGGCGGATCTTCTGGTAATTCTGTTGCTACATTAGGTGGTGGTGCAGGTGGTACTGGTGGGCCAGGTGCTGGTGGTGGAGGAGGTGGTGCTTCTGCAAATGGTATTAACTCAGGTGCTGGAGGAAATGGTGGAAATGGATTTTGTATAATTATAACATATTTCTAATGTTACGAGTAGCAATAATTGTAGACAATAAGGTAGAAAATATCATAACTATAGAAGAAAAAAATCTATACATGCTTTCAGAAGTTACTTATATTGTTTCTGACACATTAGAAATCGGGGATATAATATCTTAATTAATTTGTTATCTAAATAATTTTCATTATATTATAGATATACTGTATATAATTATTTATAAAAAACAAAAGTCATGGATATTTTAAATTTTATTTCTTGGATTAAAGCAGGAAACTATAGAGAATCTCTTCCTACAGATGTTCCTAATCTATTAGCAATTGGATCAAAAGATCCTAGTAGAGATGATAGCTATTTACCAATTGCTGTAAATGCAGCACCTTTACAAACATTGTACAATAGTGGTAAAGTTACTCAAGTAATTGTACCTACTAACCCAGTTACTTTAGATGCTCACAATGGTGTTGTAGAAACAGTACTTCTTAATACTTCTGCAACAGGGCAAGAAATTTTTACTTTTAATAATACGCATATTACTGGTAGATCAACTGTTCTTTTAACTGTTGAATATTCTGGTACAGGATTTCCAGTAGTTAGTTTTAACACTTTAACTAATGGTTCATTAGTATTAGTAATTACTAATGTTGATGTTGCTGCTGCACTTAATGCTCCTGTATTAATTCATTTTGCTATTATTAACTCATAATAATGTCAATTGGCAATTTAAAGGATTACGGGAACAAAGGAAATAACTTTCCCTGGCAACTAAAAATGTTGCAAGGATTAGATACTATTAATAGTAGTATAATAACCGGTAACATTACAAATGCCAATTCAATGGCTATTGATGCCTTTGGAAGACAAAGAGTTTCTAATCCCCTAACATTATTTGATTCATCTCATAGATATAAAGATAATGGTTTATGGAATACCTCCACTGCTAGTGGGGGTACTGCCGTATTTAGTCCAAATGAAGGATTAGTAAACTTAAATGTTGATACAACAAATGGCTCACAAGTATTAAGAGAAACAACAAAAGTGTTCTCTTACCAACCAGGTAAATCACTTTTAGTACTTAATACTTTTGTAATGGCTCCTGCTCAAAGTAATTTGAGACAAAGAGTTGGTTATTTTGGAACTGATAATGGAATATATATTCAGTTAAATAATAATACTTTAAGCTTTGTTGAAAGAAGTTTAGTAACAGGCTTAGTTACTGAAACTGTGGTAAATCAGTCAGCGTGGAATGTAGATAGTTTAGACGGTACTGGTCCATCAGGTGTAGTATTAGACATTACTAAGGCACAGATAATGTTTATGGATATTGAGTGGTTAGGTGAAGGAACAGTAAGAGTTGGTTTTATTATAGATGGTGTATTTTTGCTTTGTCACAAATTCAACCATGCTAATTATATTGTATCAACTTATATTACTACGGCATCTCTTCCTCTTAGATATGAAATTACAAACACAGGAGTAACTGCAAATTCAAGTACATTAAAGCAAGTATGCTCTACTGTAATATCTGAAGGTGGTTATGAACTTAGAGGTGCACAACAAGCTGTTGGTACACCTATTACATCACCCACAAGTTTAGCAGTAGCTGGAACTTACTATCCAGTAGTAAGTATAAAATTACGTGCAGGATATCAAGATGCTGTAGTTATCCTTACTGCACTTTCTATTATGGGTGTAGCAACTGGTATTTATAATTGGAAAGTTGTTGCTAGTGGAACTACTACCGGTGGAGCATGGGTTCCTGCAGGTGTAAATTCATCTGTTGAGTATAATATAACAGGAACAAGTTTTGCAGGAGGAAGAACTTTAGCATCTGGATTCTTAACATCTAGCACACAATCATCAGTAAACTTAGATATATTAAAAGAAGCACTATTTAGTTTTCAACTTGAAAGAAATTCTTTTACAAGTACTCCTTATGAACTTACTTTAGTTGTTTCAGCAAGTACAAATACTGAATTGATTTATTCATCAATGGATTGGGAGGAAATTAGTAGATAATAAATAAATAGAAATTATGTCAGTAGGTAATTTAAAAGATTATGGAAATAAAGGAAATAATTTTCCATACCAACTAAAAGTTTTACAAGGATTATCATTGGGACAGTGTTCTAATCTTAAAGAATATGATTTAAATGCTCCAACATCTGGAGCATTAAAATTAGCATTGGAAACATTATTTCAATCTTATCCAGAAGCATATTTAGTTTCTAAAAGTGTAATATATGATGGAGCTAACTATACCGCTTTTGTAACACTTGCAAATACATAACAGATAGGTTGTATTTTAAGATGAAAACAACATTAACAAAATTAGTAATATCAGCGGGCTATAGAGACATGGATCATTTTGTAACAAGTGCTTTTCATCCGCATTTGGCTGGAACATGCACAGGTGTTAGTGCAATCTTTGCAAGTATTGCTTATTATTTTAATTCTGTTTTTGGTATTGTTCTTCCAGTAGGTATAGGTATACTAATACTTTTTGTATTAGAGTTTTATACAGGACTTAAAGCATCTAGATCTGAGGGTAAAAAATTTGACTCAGAGTTATTTGGAAAAGGTTGGTTTAAGTTATTTGTATACATGCTAATGATAGGAATATCAAATGCAATGGCAACACATATAGAAATAAAGCCTATATTTGGGGTTACATTTAATATATATGAGTGGCTACACTATGCTTTTTACAACTATGTAATTATTAATTTGATCTGGTCAAATCTTGAAAATTTTAAAAGATTAGGCTGGACAGAATACTTACCTATACTAAAACATCTAGCTAAGCATATAAAAGATGAACCAATAAAACCAAATAATAATGAAGGAGAAAACAATTAAAGAAAGATGGAATGGTAAAACACCTAAGTTCTGGAAAAGAGTACAAAGGTGGGCCATTATTACAGGAGCAGTTGCAGGAGCAATTATAGCTGCTCCAATTACTTTGCCAATTGGTGTAGTAACAGCTGCTAGTTATTTAGCTGCAGTTAGCGCAACAGTTGCAACAACCTCACAATTAACAATAGAAGATGGAAAATAAAAAGAAAATAGAAGACTTTGAAGTAGAAGTAAAAACTAAAAAAGTCAAAGCTAAAGTTAAAAAGGAAGGTGAAAAAGTAGATGTTACTGTTGACACAGACAAAGTAGATGTTGAAGTACACAAAACACCTGAAGAAAAACACTTTAAGCTAGATGGTAGAAAGCTAGATGTAGAAGTAAAGAAAACTGCAGAAGGCACTCAAGTTAATGTAGAATCTGAGAATAACTTCCTTAGAAAAGTAGGAAAGTATATTGGAAATATAATTGCCAAAAGATTCAAAAAGAAATAATTGTAATGAAGTATAGAAACAATTGGAAAAACACATTTAGGTATTGGCAAACACTAATGCTTAGATTAAGGTTTTTTGGCATTGATTTCTTTTCATTAGAAATTGATATCCCTAGAAACTTTTATCTTTTAACAGTTTTAAATCTTACAATTAAGAATAGATAGTTATCTACTTCTCTAGATATATAGAAATCCAGGTGTGTTATGTGCCTGGATTTTTTTATTTAAACTTCTATAATTTAAATTAAAAAAATATATATATTTGTCTAAACCAATTAAATTAATGTCTTATGGAAACAATTAACCAACAACCAGAAATGCAACTAACTCCTGAACAGTTAGAAGAGCAAAAAGAAAAAATGCTAGAGTTTTATCAAACTTCTATGCCTTATTTAAGAGCACAATTAGATTATGAAGAAATGCTTTTAAAAATTGATGAAGCAAGATTTAAAAGATCTAGTATTCAATATCAATATGCTATGATGATGGCTCCTCAACAAGAAGAAGCAGATGAAGAAAGAGGTTCAGATTTTGATATTGATAAAGACTCTAATGCAGCAGATCAAGCAAAGAGAAAGCTTAAAAGAGGCTAGTCATGGCTATAGTAAATCAAGTACAGAAGCGTGTAAGAATGCCTAAGTGGGATGTGGTTAAGTTTCAAATACTTACCCACTGCTATGTTAATAGAATCAACTTAAGTGACTCTGACCTTAACTGCTTGACTTTACTAAGTTTTAATGAACCAATAGAATTAACTCATTTTTGTTATGATGCATCTTCAGAAGAAGAGCCTATTTTTAAGTCTCCACAGACTGTGAGAAACTGTATAAATAAAGCTGAGAAAACTAACTTAGTTGTTAAAGATGAAGAAAACAAAAAATTAATTCGGATAAATCCAAGTTTAAAAATTCAGACAACAGGTACTATTTTATTAGACTATAAATTTTTAGGAGATGAATCCCAGAAAGCCTAAAAGAATATATCAAGAAGTTGCAGAAGAATTAAATATTGATAAGGATTTAGTAGAAGACTTAGTAGAGTTTTATTACAAAGATGTCAGAAGCTTATTATCTAATTTAGAATATCCTAGAATAAACATAGAAGGTCTTGGTCATTTTGTTTCAAAACCAAAGATGGTATATGGATCAATAGAAAAGATATCAAGAATATTAAAAGAACATGACACATCTACATTTAAAGCTTATCACAATAAGAAAGCACTAGAAAATAAATTAGAACTACTACTGAAATTAAATCTTAAGATTCAAGATCAAACAGAAAAAAGAGAAACCTTTTTTAAAAACAAAAATAAATGAAAAATGTACTTAATCTAATCTGGCAAAATAGATCACAGATATTTGAAGGTATTAAAAACTCTGTCATTAGAGATGAGACAGTGGAAGAAATATCTAGACTCAGATATGATATTTGTGATGAATGTGAACATAAAGGTAGAAAGTGTGCAGTAAAAGGAACAGCACCTTGCTGTAATGAATGTGGATGTTCACTATCATTTAAGACCAGATCTTTATCATCAGAATGCCCACTTGGTAAGTGGCAAGCAATTATTACAGAAGAACAAGAAGAACAATTGGATAAGTTATGAGTATAGTATTTAATGCAAAAGATCATAGCTATAAAAGCAATGATGGTTCAGAAATAAATTGGATTAGTGTTACCACACTAGTATCTCATTTTAAGAAACCTTTTGATGCAGAAAAGATTGCAAAAAAAGTTTCTAAAAATAAAAGATCTAAATGGTTTAATATAAACCCAAAAGATATTATATCCATTTGGAATGCTGAATCAGAAAGAGCAGTAACTCTTGGTACATTTTATCATAACCAAAGAGAAGCTGACTTATGTTCTTTAGCATCAATAGAAAGAGAAGGAATAACTGTTCCAGTATTTAAACCAAATGATTTAACAAATGGAATTAAATTAGCACCATCTCAAAAATTAGAACCAGGCGTGTATCCAGAACATATGGTTTATCTTAAATCAGTTGGAATCTGTGGACAGTCTGATCTTGTAGAAGTAGTAAATGGATGTGTAAACATTATTGACTATAAAACCAACAAAGAGATCAAGACTGAATCTTACAAAGATTGGGAGGGAGTTTCTGAAAAGTTACTCCCACCTTTATCTAATTTAGATGATTGCAACTTTAATCATTACTGTTTACAGTTAAGTATCTATATGTATATGATACTTAAACACAATCCTAAATTGCAACCCGGAAGAATGTTTATTCATCATATACTATTTGAAACAGAAGGAGAAGATAGATATGGATATCCACTTACCAGATATGATGATAATGGAGACCCAATTGTAAAAGATGTAATTCAAATAGACATCCCATATTTAAAAGATGAAGTAACAGCTATTATGCATTATTTACATGATAATAGAAATAATATTAAAAAGAAATGATTGTAAAACTATTTGATATACAGAACGGCAAAGTAATTCCTACAGAACATTGCTATACACTAAAAGCACTTAAGATGGTAATGGATAATTATCCTGATGATTATATCAAGATATACCAATACTTGTTTTACATGACCTGCCCTAACCCAGATTTGAACCCATTCTTTTATACACCAGAAGTAGATAAAGAATCTCTCATACTTGAACAGATAGATGCTGAGTTCTCTACAGAAGATCAAGATATCTTTATAGCCTTACAATTCTGTCAGAGAATGTATGAAACACCTACATCTAGAGCATACAAAGGTATTGCATCTATGTTAGATAGATTAGCTAAATATATGGAGACTACACCTATATCACATGGTAGAGATGGTAATATTAACTCTCTGGTAGCTGCAGCAAAAAACTTTGAACAGATTAGAGCATCATTTAAAGGTGCCTATAAAGATCTACAGGAAGAACAATCTAGTAGAGTGAGAGGTGGTATTGGAATGGCATATGATCAATAATGGAGATATTTGAAAACATACCAACTTATGATAATGGCAACTGGACTATTACAGACTTTTCTTCAAGAGAAGAGTTTGCTACATTTTTAAGAGATATTTTTAAAGAACCTGGTAAATACAACTTTGATGAAACTAGCTTATTATTTAATTCTGAATCAAGAAAGTTCAGAGCAGATGGATATTACTGCGACTCTCCATTTAAATCCAAAGATTTTATCAATTACTGGGATGACCAAAAGCTTAAATGCAGAAGAGGAGTTATCTACAAATCAGGAAAAAATACCTGGTATGTTACAAGAGATTATTACATGTGGCTCAACTTCTTACCAATATTTGATAAAGAACAACAAATTTTTGACTTTGCAAAAATACGTGATGCCCAGTATCACATGGCCCTCTATGAACTATTGGCAGAGCTCAACTATAAGCATGTAGCTATTCTAAAGAAAAGACAGATAGCATCTTCTTATTTTCACATGGCCAAACTATTAAACCAGATTTGGTTTGAAGCTGGGGTCACTTTAAAGATAGGAGCAAGTCTTAAAGACTATATAAATGAGAAAGGTTCATGGAAGTTCTTAGATGAATATGCTGCTTTCTTAAATGAACATACTGCTTGGTATAGACCAATGACGCCACATAAAGTAATGATGTGGCAACAGAAGATTGAAGTTAGAAAAGGAGATAGAAAGAATGAAGTTGGTCTTAAAGGTACAATGCAAGGCATGTCATTTGAGAAAGATCCTACAAATGGTGTAGGTGGTCCAGTAAAATTCTTCTTCCATGAGGAAGCAGGTATTGCACCAAAGATGGATCAAACATATGAGTATATGAGACCAGCAATGAGATCTGGTTTAATTACTACAGGTATGTTTATAGCAGCAGGATCAGTGGGAGATTTATCTCAGTGTAATCCACTTAAAGATATGATACTTAATCCTACATCTAAAGATATATATGCAATAGAAAGTAATCTTATAGATAGTAAAGGAACAGAAGGTCTCTCAGGTTTGTTTATTCCTGAGCAGTGGTCTATGCCACCACATATAGATCAATATGGTAATTCACTTGTAGAAGATGCATTAGTAGCACTTGAGAATCAGTTTGAGCAGTGGAAGAAAGATCTTTCTCCAGAAGATTACCAGTTAAGAATATCTCAGCATCCTAGAAACATTGAAGAAGCATTTGCACATAGATCAGTATCTGTGTTCCCAACACATTTGGTAGCAGCACAGCAGAGAAGAATAGATGAAAAAGAATATTCATATGAATTCTTAGACATATTCTATGATGAGAATGGAAAGCCAAAAGTTAAGGAAACTAATAAGCTACCCATCATGCAGTTTCCGGTATCTAAAAAATTAGAAGATAAAACAGGAACTCTTGTTGTATGGGAAAGACCAATTAAAGATCCAGATTTTGGTCAGTACTATGCATCTATTGACCCAGTGTCTGAGGGCAAAACAACAACATCAGATTCATTGTGTTCTATATTTGTAATGAAAGCCCCTATACAAGTAACTAGACATACGGGTGTAGAAACAGAAACATATATAGAACAAGATAAAATTGTTGCATCATGGTGTGGTAGATATGATGATATAAATAAAACACATCAGAAATTAGAACTAATAATAGAATGGTATAATGCCTGGGCACTAATAGAAAGTAACATCTCTTTATTTATACAATACATGATATCTAAAAAGAAACAAAGATATCTTGTACCAAAGAGCCAGATCATGTTTTTAAAAGATCTAGGTGCTAATACTAACGTGTACCAGGAGTATGGTTGGAGAAATACTGGTAATTTATTTAAAGGTCACTTATTAAGTTATGCAATTGAATACTGTAAAGAGGAATTAGATACAGTCACAAAACCAGATGGTACAATTGTTAAAACTAAATATGGTATAGAAAGAATTCCGGATCCAATGTTACTTAAAGAAATGCAAGAATATACAGACGGTCTTAACGTGGATAGACTTGTAGCATTTACAGCATTGGTTGCATTTATGAGAGTGCAACAATCTAATAGGGGATATGCAAGAAGAACTATAATGGATGATGCTGCTAAAAACTTGCAAAAGTCAGAAAATTTGTTTAAATTAAATAGTAGTCCATTTAGGCATATGGGTTCTAATGGAAGATTGAAAAATGGTAATGTATTTAAAAAATCACCATTTAAAAATATTAAATAATAACTATGCAGGTATATAACGCATTACAGTTAAAAAAGGGAGCTAAAACAGAACAGAACAGGATGGGTAGTATTACCCAACCTCTACAGTTTTTATCTAAGAAAGATAAAGATGAAGAATGGGCAGCTTGGAACTTAGACTGGTTAGAATGGAATGGTCTTAAGCAAATCAGAAGAAATGCAAGAAGACTAATGAAAAACTATAAACTTGCAAAAGGAATTATTGATAGAACAGATTATATAATTGAAGAGAATAATGAATATAGGGATATAGTAGAAGTATTAACTAGAGAAGAAGCAACAGCTCTAGAATTAAAGTTCTACCCTATTATTCCAAATGTAATTAATGTATTAGTTGCAGAGTTTGCAAAAAGATCAACCAAACTAACATACCGGGCAATAGATGAGTTCTCATATAATGAGATGCTAGAAGAAAAGAGACAGATGGTAGAAGAAACTCTTTTAGCAGATGCACAGTTAAAAATTGTTACTGCATTAATAGAGCAAGGGATAGATCCTCAAGCACCTGAAGTACAAGAACAAGTATCACCAGAAAATCTTAAGACATTACCAGAGATAGAATCTTTCTTTAAGAAAGACTATAGATCTATGATAGAGCAGTGGGCTTATCATCAACATAAAGTAGATGTTGAAAGATTTAGAATGGATGAGCTAGAGGAAAGAGCCTTTAGAGACATGCTTATTACAGATAGAGAGTTCTGGCATTTTCACATGATGGAAGATGACTATGAGGTAGAGCTCTGGAATCCAGTAGTTACATTCTATCACAAATCTCCAGATGCAAGATATATATCACAAGGTAACTGGGTAGGTAAGATAGATATGTTTACTGTATCAGATGTAATAGACAAGTTTGGATACATTATGTCTGAAGAGCAATTAAAAGCACTAGAAGCAATCTATCCTATTAGATCTGGTGGTTATATAGTTGGTGGATATCAAAATGATGGAACATATTATGACGGTACAAAATCTCATGAATGGAATGTTAATATGCCTTCTCTTGCATATAGACAGTATACAACTGCAGTTGCAAACTCAATTACAGATGGTGGTGATATTATAAATCAAATACTTTCACAAGGTGAAGATTACTTTGATCAAGGTACTGCATATCTATTAAGAGTAACTACAGCATATTGGAAGTCACAAAGAAAAGTTGGTCACCTTACAAAGATTTCAGAAACTGGAGAAGTTACAAATGAAATCATTACAGAAGACTATGAAGTAACAGATAAACCAATATATGACAATAGATTATTCAAAAACAAAACAAAAGATACTCTTGTACAGGGAGAACATATAGACTGGATCTGGATTAATGAAGTTTGGGGTGGTATAAAAATTGGACCAAACATCCCTTCATTCTGGGGAATGAATAATCCAGGTGGTTTTTCTCCAATATATATTGGTGTACAAAAGAATAAGATAGGAGCACTTAAGTTCCAATTTAAAGGAGATCAAAGTTTATATGGTTGTAAGTTACCTGTAGAAGGATCAGTATTCTCAGATAGAAATACTAAGTCTACAGCACTTATAGACTTAATGAAGCCATATCAGATTGGATATAATATTGTAAACAATCAGATAGCAGATATTCTAGTAGATGAATTAGGTACTATCATCATGTTAGATCAGAATACTTTACCTAAGCACTCTCTTGGAGAAGATTGGGGTAAAGGAAACTATGCTAAAGCATATGTAGCAATGAAGAACTTCCAGATGTTACCTTTGGATACATCTATTACAAATACAGAGAATGCATTAAACTTCCAGCATTTTCAAAAACTAGATCTTTCTCAGACAGAAAGATTAATGTCAAGAATTAGTTTAGCTAATCACTTTAAGCAACAAGCATATGAAGTAATAGGTGTTAATCCACAAAGAATGGGTCAACAATTATCTCAAACTACTGCTACCGGAGTAGAACAAGCTTTACAAGCATCATATGCACAAACAGAAGTATTCTTTATTCAGCACTGTGATTATCTAATGCCAAGAGTTCACCAAATGAGAACTGACTTGGCACAGTATTATAACTCTACAAAACCATCTGCAAGACTTACATATACCACATCTGCAGATGAGAAGGTAAACTTTGAAGTAAATGGTACAGACCTTCTAATGAGGGATCTAAATATATATTGTTCTACAACTGCTAACCACAGATCTGTATTAGAACAATTAAAACAAATGGCTATTCAAAATAATACTACTGGAGCTAGTATCTATGATCTTGGAAGAATAGTTCAATCTGACTCAATTGCTGAACTTAACCATGTTCTTAAAGCATCTGAAGATAAACAATCATCTCAGAAACAGCAAGAGCTACAGCAACAACAGCAAATGCAACAACAACAACTGGAGTCTATGCAACAGACTGAGAAGATGAAACTTGATGCACAAGCAATGGAAAAAGAAAAAGATAGACAAAGGGATATCTTGGTTGCAGAAATTAAATCAGCAGGTTATGGATCTATGGCAGATGTTAATAAAAATCAATTATCTGATTATACAGATGCCATGAAAGAGATAAGACAGTCAGAAGCTTATGAACAACAAACTAATCTTCAGATGGAGAAACAGTCTAATGAAAACTTAAGACAGTCTCAAAAGATGGATATTGAAAGAGAAAAGATATTAGCACAGAAAGAAATCGCTGATAAGCAACTACAAATAGCTAGAGAAAACAAAAATAAATATGATAAGAAGAAAGAAAAAGAATAGCACTTAGCTATATAGTGCAAAAAATAAATTCTCTTATCATAAATTTTTGAAGTTTATTTCTTATATTAAATTATAAACAAAACCAACAAATATGGAAGAATTAGAAAACAAATCTGACAAAGGTCAGGTACAAGACTCTACAACAGTAGGCAGTGTAGATGTTAATATTGATGAGATGTTTGGTATGCCGGGAGCAGAAAATGTAATGCTACCAGCAGAAGAAGAAGAAAAACCAAAGTCTGTATTTTCTAAAGAGACTACAGACACCTCGTTCCTTGACAAGCCTGTTTCTAAAGAAGAAGCAGCAAAGAAAGAAGAAGTTGAAGAAACTATTGCTGAGTTAGATAATCTAATTACTCAGGAAGAAGATGCCGGCAATAAAGGAAGACCAAAGATTGACAAATCAGGTCTTGCAGATCTTGCAGTTAAAATGATTGAGGAGGGAACTCTTATTCCATTTGATGATGATAAACCACTAGAGGAATATACAACAAAGGATTTTAGAGAGTTATTTGAAGCAAACTTTCAAGAAAGAGAGAATGCAATCAGAGAAAATACTCCAAAAGAATTTTTTAATGCACTTCCTGAAGAACTACAGTATGCAGCAAAGTATGTAGCAGATGGTGGTACAGATCTTAAAGGTCTCTTTAGAACTCTTGCTCAAGTAGAAGAGATGAGACAGTTAGATCCAGAGAATGAGTATGACCAAGAAGAAATTGCTAGACAATACTTATATGCTACTCAATTTGGAACTCCAGAAGAAATTGAAGAAGAAATCAATGACTGGAAAGATATGGATAGACTTAAGCAAAAGGCTAACCAGTTTAAACCAAAATTGGATAGAATGCAAGAAGAGATTGTTGCTAGACAACTTGCAGAGCAAGAAGTAAAAAAGCAACAGCAAGAAGAAGCTGCAAGAGTTTATACAGACAATGTATATAGTACTCTAGTAAATGGTGAGATTGGAGGAATTAGATTAGATAAAAAAGTACAGAGCATGTTATACTCTGGATTAGTACAACCTAACTATCCATCTATATCTGGTAAACCTACAAACTTGTTAGGCCACTTATTAGAAAAATATCAGTTTGTAGAACCAAGACATGATTTAATTGCAGAAGCACTTTGGTTACTTGCAGATCCAAATGGATACAAGACTAAGATAAAAGAACAAGGTGGTAAGCAAGCTACAGAAAAAGTAGTAAGACAATTAAAAACTGAGCAATCAAGAAAAATTACTTCTTCTGTAAATGATGATAGAGAATATGATACAAAAACAAGAACAAGCAAACCAGCACAAAAAACACTCTCAAGAGGAGGATTCTTCAAGAGATTTTAATTAAGTAACAAATAAAACAAATATAAAAATGGCAACTCCAATTTTAAACAATGGGATATTCCTGAGAGATACAGCCTACCAAGCTTCATCGCATGTAGACTCTTATCACTTAGTGAATATGTTAAAAGATGCTGAACCTATGGATTTAGGTCCAGTAGACCTTTGGGCTATGGCTCAAAAAGTAGAAATGCCCCTTTACCAGCTTTCTAGCTTTGGTGGCAAAAATGTAATTATGGTTGATAATGCTCGCGGAGAGTATAAGTGGCAGACTCCTGTCTCTACAGATCTTCCATATGTTATTGAAGATATTGAACCAACCAATACTTTCAAAGGTATTGATGGTACAACCTTCAAAATTAAATTAAGCCGTAGAGAGTTTGGTCACGGTGACATTGTTACTTATGACAAGTATAATGGTGTGGAATTGTACATTACAGATGAAGATATTCTTCCTGTTGGTGATGCATTCATCTACACAGTTCAACTTGTAAACAATGACAACACTAGATTCTTAGATAATGCTTATTTAGCTAATGGAACAAGATTCTTTAGAAAAGGATCTGCAAGAGGTGAGTATGGTGAGAGATTCTCTGACATCATCACACAAGCTGGTTTCCGTGAATACTATAACTTTGTTGGTGGTGCAGAAGCTCACGTACATTATTCTATCTCTTCAAGAGCAGACTTAATGATCAAAGGTGGTATGAATGCAGATGGTACAGTTCCTGTAACTGAGATCTGGAGAACATTTGACAAAAATGTTACTGATCCTTCAATCACATCTTTAGAAGATATGGTTAAAGTTATGGGTAAAGATGCTGTTAAAAAAGCATTTGATAATGGAGATTTGTCTAGAACTTTCTTGACAAACATGGAAGCAGCTCACCTTTCTAAAATTGCAACTGACATTGAGACTTACTTAATGTGGGGACAAGGAGGTAAAGTTAAGCAAGATGGTCCAGATGATATCAGATTGTCTGTTGGACTTTGGCAACAATTGAACAATGCGTTCAAAAGAGTATACAACAAAAATAACTTTACTCTTGACTTATTCCGTGGAGAAATCTATAACTTCTTCAATGGTAAGGTTGAGTTCCAAGGACCAGATCCAAAAAGATCTCTTATTGTACAAACTGGTATGGGTGGTATGCGTATGGTTAATGAGGCCATTAAGCAAGAAGCTATCTCTTCAGGTTTGTTAATTCAGGCTGCTGATATTGGTGCTATCACTGGTAAAGGTATGGACTTGAACTTTGGATTTGCTTATACTTCATATGTAATTCCATTCTTGGCAAATGTTAAGTTTGTTCTTAACCCAGCATTTGACAATGTTCATACAAATGATATTGAAAACCCAATCATAGATGGTTTCCCATTATCTTCTTACAGCTTTATCATCTTTGATATCACTGATAACACTAATGATAATATCTTTATGTTGAAACTTTCTTGGGATAACCAATTGAAGTGGTGGTACCAAAATGGTACTATGGACTACATGGGAAGAACTCAAGGTTTCCAGTCTTCTGGACAATTCAACG
>Ga0208784_1000161_pt1 | contig 33896 bp, 59 predicted proteins | sample DEB19_08_DNA_FD_184531 | JGI IMG/M metagenome (GOLD analysis project Ga0208784, IMG submission 184531) | Aqueous microbial communities from the Delaware River and Bay under freshwater to marine salinity gradient to study organic matter... | ecosystem: Environmental > Aquatic > Marine > Coastal ... | reverse complement strand
TTTAGGCTCTTCTTTCTTAGCGTCTGCTGCGAAAGCTGAAGTTACTGCGAAAGCTGCGATTAGGGTTGCGATAACTGATTTCATTTTGGTTTCCTTAAAAGTTAAGTAGCCGGGGCTACATATATATTAACGCCTGTGTGTGTAATAAGTTGACAATTAATTGACCATAACACGACTTGCAGCAGTCATAACCGCAGCAATGCGTCCAATGTCTCTTAGTTGTTCAACGGTATACCCTTCTTTCTTCAATGTGTCATAATGTGCTCGAACACAAAAATGACACTTACCAACTATAGATGCTGCAAGGCTGTAGGATTCGAATCTAGCCTTGGTGGTTCCACCATGACTGGCAATAGCGTTCATACGCAACTGTGCAGGTAATCCTTTGAGAGAGGGATCTTCGGTCATTTCCACAAATGGGTACCAGACATTGTTCATCGACATGAGACTGGCTGCTGTAATAGCCGCGGTGCTTTCTACAGTATCTGAGATTTGGCTTTGCATCCAAGTCCATAATTTTGTATTACCAGTGGCAAAGGTAGCAGCAAGTGCCACACATTCTGCTTCAATCGAATCTAGTGTGCTACGCTTTAATACCGCGTCTATGTTAAGACGAGTATCTTTGGCGTAGTCGGGTATAGCATCTTTTAATTGATCAATCCACGACATCATATTTCTCCAAGGTGTTGTGTAAGTGAGTTAAATCTGCACAAGTATATGTTTGATAACTGTGTTCTAATTGTTTAGGCATGGCTATATAATCAACAGCACACCCGGTTTCGGCTACAACTTCATCTGCTACTTGAGCAAAACTACGAACTTGACCTGTGCCAATATTCCATAGACCCGATTCGGGTATGGCTAAAAATCTCTTATGTACTCCAACAACTCGTTCAATTGGCACAAAGTCACGCCAATATGATTCGCTGTTGGTGAACAATGATATTCTGCCGTATCGGCGTGCCTGCAGCCTAAATTGGGTATAAGGACTAGCTTGACCACCTTTGTGTGCTTCTTGCTCAGGTTCACCGTATACATTAAAGTATCTGAAACCCTGTACAATACTTGGTCCAGGATTCTGTGCCACATAGCGTTCAAACAAATACTTGCTCCAGGCATATGGTGTGCGTGGATCCGGTGGAGCAGTTTCCCGAAAGTCTGTTCCTAGTCCATATATACTAGCTGAACTAGAATACTGTAGGTTCACACCATATCTATAACAGTCCTCTAATATACGCTGACTAAATTCTAGATTTTGCCTAAGCACTAAGTCAATATCGCGCTCTGTAGTGCTTGAAATTGCTCCACAATGTATGACCCAATCATATCCTCTTATGTCAGGAACAACATTGGGATCATAATCATATCCTACTACTTCATGGTGTGATTTGAAATAACTATAAATTTGTGAGCCAATAAAGCCTCGGTGTCCGGTAACTAATATCTTCATTCTTGTTTAGGTGGGTTAATAAATTCTTGTAATAAAGGTTCGGCCCAGATCATTTGTGCTGCTACTGCAACTAGTACAGCAGCACCTACCCAAATAGTTTGAGGCCAACGTTCCATGATCCTAGCTACTATTGTACTACCAAACAGTATGATAGGCACAGAGACTAAGAGCCCAAAAATAATTAACCACCAATTGCCTCCAGCAGCACCTGCGATAGCCAGTGCATTGTCTAAGCCCATTACAGCATCGGCCCAGACAATGGTTCCCATCGCTCCCCAAAAGGTATTTGCTGCTGTGACTTCATGCTCGGTCTCCTCTGTGTTGCGTACCAAAGTCCAAGCAATGTACAACAATGCTAAACCGCCAATCAGTCTAAGTCCCGGGATCATGAGCAAATAAGTTAGTGCAGCTACACAAGCAAATCTTACTGCAACTGCACCGATAGTTCCCCATAACATAGCTCGCTTACGCAGGTCTGGTGGCAGGCGGCGACTAGCCATAGCAATCACAATAGCGTTCTCGCCGCCTAATACTACATCAATTAAGATAATGGCACCTAGTGCCCAAATGAGTTCAAGCATTATTTCTTATTTCTCGTATCATAAAACTTGTTGCCTAGCCATATGGCTACAGCAATACTCAAGCAAAGGATATAGAGCTTGATTTCATAAACATCCAAGATTGATGCGTATTCAAACATTACAGGGTCTCTCCACCTACGGCACGATTACATGCACAGAGTTCGCCGGTCTGGCAAGCATCTAATACACGCAGTGTTTCTTCTGGACTACGACCAACATTCAAGTTATTCACTGTAACATGCTGAATAACATTATCAGGGTCAATGACAAAAGTAGCGCGAAGAGCAGCCCCGGCAGGTGCATAAAATACACCAAGTTGATTGATTAAACTGAGTTCACCGCGCTGAGTATCTGCAAATTGTGTATGAACAATTTTCTTAAGATCCTCATGTGCGGCTTGCCATGCTAGTTTACAGAATTCATTATCTGTGCTGCCTGTGAGCAATACAGCATCACGATCCTCAAAGTCTCGTGCTAATTTATCATATGCTACAATTTCTGTTGGGCAAACAAAAGTAAAATCTTTTGGATAGTACACAATGACTTTCCATTTGCCTGGGTATGATCGTTCGGTAATATCAAAGAATTGATCACTACCTGGATTGACTCCGGTTACTACAAACGGCTCTAGCCGATCACCTACGGTTTTCATATTTTTCTCCTTTGTGTGTGGGTGTTACAAGTATATACTTAGTCCTGGACAAAAGTCAACGACCTAGTAGTTCGTTGGCAAAGTCTAATAGTAATTGATGATGTCTGTACTCATGCCAATAAGGTGCTAGATATGGTCTATTGTACCAATAGCTGTCGCTCTCGGGATGCGGTCCTATAACACCGATCCTGCCTTGTATTATAGCAGCAGCATCTCCATTTGTGTAGTGTGCGATTGTCCTAAAGTTGCGTTTATTGCCAAGTAAACTACAGCCGTCATAAAAAAACATTTGTTCGGCTTTGTTAAGCCATATGACTTCTGTGGTTGTACTAAAACTGCGCCGAACTTCCGCACCTGGCCTTTTAATATATTGAACTGTGTTGACGCCCTGCAACAAGTTGTAATAATGTGGTCCAGCCCAGTATGCACCCATACAAACACCTAGGTAATGTTTACCTAGAGCTATTTGATTTTTAATTACATCCTGCGTTGGTGATAAGATGCTGTGCCATGTACTGCTATCACCAAGACCTCCCGGGAACGCTATCAATTGAAAACGACGAAAATAGCTGTCACGAATATCATTGACTGTAAAACAGGCAGTGTCATATTCTGGACTTAACGCTCGTATTATACCATGTGAACTTTGTACGCTACATTCTGGGTGGTGTATGAATATAGCCGCTCGTGGTCGTTTCATGCAGATATTTAGCCACAAAAAAACCTAGGCGAACCTAGGTTTTTTGTATTGAAATAGAACTTAGAACTTGATGCCTAATCCTAATCCAATTGCGTTTTCTTTAATGTCTTGACTACTACGGCTTACATTAAAGTTTACACCAAGATCCTTAGTAACAGGCATACTGTAACTAGCGAAAGCAACAGTTTGGTTAGTCATGTTGTCTTGAGTGCTGCCAACACGAGTCTTAGCCCCTAACATAGCGAAACCTGGACCAACCTTAGCGCCCATTGTGGCACCAACTAGTCCATATTTGAAATCGGGTCCGCCGTTGAAACCGTTGTCATATCCAAAACCCACGAATGGGCTTAAGGGACCTAAGCTGACTTTGCGTGAGCTTACTGTGGTTTCTACGCTGTTGACTAGACCACCACCGTCGAACCTTGCGGTACGACCTTGTACCATTAAGCTGACATCACCGAAGCTTTTGCCAACTCTTAGGTATTGAGCAGTACTGTCCTTGGCACCATTACGACCACTTACTGAGTCTACATCAAAACTGGCCCAGCCAGTGGCACCTGCTGTAGTAGATGCTGCTAGAGCTAAAACTGCAATTAGTTTCTTCATTTAGTTTCCTTTCAAATCTAATTACTACCCTGTTATTATTACAGGTAAGTTTATTTACAGTCAACCTTTTCGAGTTAACAAATAAGTTATCGGATTAATCATGGGTTATATTACCAATAACTATGTAGAAAAAGGGGCCGAAGCCCCTGGTTTGTTGGGTTACAAGGCCTTTTCCTGCCCCGTCAGGTTTAAGCGGCTAGCTTAAGGTCCTGATAGAAATAGTCGTCGTTTGCGTCTATTTAATTTGCTTCTTTGGCCAGGTAGTCCTAACCCTACGACTTTAGCATTGCCGAGTTGTCCACTTACTTACTATTTGCCCCGTCGAAACCATGTCTGGCCCATCATAAAGATACTATGCTTTAATAATATAGACAGTGGCTAAAAGAACCATTGCAATAACCAAAATTTCTTTCCAGTCGATGTTATCTATAGCTAACTTGAACCAAGGTGTTTTAACATCTACTCTAGCTCTTTCGTCGTTATCTTCCATAGTATCTTTATGGTGGACCAGGCGGGATTCGAACCCGCGTCCGCAGCACATTTCTGCTTGCTTCATACAACAATAACTAGTATTTATTTAGACCACTCACGTTGTCTACGTTCTGCATCACGCTGTACTTTGGCATAAAAATCACGAGCAGCTTGATGCAGACGTTTCAACCATTCTTCTTTTGTAAGTTGACTTCTTGGATCGGCCAAAAATGCAGCCATGTTAGTAATTTGTAGTTGTCCCTTGCCCAAGTTTTGTATTTTCAGATAGTCCCAGTTTAACTCATATACATTAAGAGCAAAGGTATCCACAATAGTTTTTGCTCGACTGTCATAGATAACAAAGTTATATATGAGCTCGCGATCTAACTTACGTAGTCTATCTATGCTAATCATGTTGGGCATTTTGAAATCTAACGCCACATCACTGGTTTTATGATCGACGTAAGTTGTCCCTATGCTAATGTCCTCTATACTTCTGCGACTAGTAGCAGGTTTCACATCTTGAAAATTTTCGTTTATAATTTCATTGCAGGCAGCTTCAATTCTATCAGCAATACCACGCTGCTGTAGGTTACCAGAATCTGGAAATTCTAAATGCTTTTTAAGACATGCTGTAAGTTGAGCTTCTAACATAGTACCTTCAATAAAAAAGGGTAAGATTTAACTTACCCTTATTATACAGCAATTAAAGGTTATTTGCTAGCCGGAATTCGGCCTTCAACACCTTCTATGTAGAAATTAATTCGACCTTTCCAAGCATCATCTGCCACTTGGTCCTTTTCTAGCACTACCTTACCGGTATTGTCTTTTAACGGACCTTGGAATACATTAAAGGTACCGGCTTTTAATCCAGCTTTGATTTCATCAACACGCTTCCGAGCTGATTCGGGTACCGAGTCGGCGACCTTGATCAAGTCATTGGCACCTTCTTTGGTTCCCCACTTTGTATCCGCAGTTTTCCACGTACCGTTGAGCACATCGTTTACTGCTTTTTCATAGTAAGGACCCCAGTTGACCACAGCTGAGCCTAAGTGTGCCTTTGGCGCAAATGCGCTCATGTCACTATCCCAACCAAAGGCAAACTTACCATTCTTTTCTGCGGTTTGTAGTACAGCAGTGGAATCAGTGTTCTGTAGCAATACATCAGCCCTTTGATTAATCAAGGCCTGCGCTGCTTCACTTTCCTTTGGCGGATCAAACCATGTGTTGACCCAGACTACCTTAGTAGTTACCTTAGGATTCACACTGCGAGCACCTAGAGTAAATGCGTTGATATTACGCAAGACTTCAGGAATTGGAAAACTGCCCACGAATCCAATGGTGTTAGTTTTGGTTACGGTGCCTGCTACTACACCAGCCATGTAAGCATCTTCATAAAACTTGGCTTCATATACACGCAGGTTTTCTGAAGTTTTGTAACCAGTGGCATGTTCAAACTTGACATCAGGGTGATCCTTGGCTACCTTTTCCATGGCATCACCAAATCCAAATGATGTAGCAAAGATTAACTTGTGCCCTTGTGCTACTAAGTCACGGATAACACGTTCTGCATCAGCACCTTCAGGTACCTTTTCTACAAAAGTAGTTTTGATCCGATCGCCAAATTTGGCTTCAATATGCTTACGCCCATTGTCGTGTGCAAATGTCCATCCAGCATCGCCCACTGGTCCCACATAGATAAATCCCACTTTTAACTGCTCTGCTGCTTTAGGCGCCTCTGCGGGTTTGGCTTCCTCTTTCTTAGTACATGCCGCCAGTGCTACAGCGGTAAGTGAGGCTACGGCTAAATGCACCAGCCTACGTTTGATTGACATCATAATTGAAGATCTCCTTTAGATAAAATATTTAATTGAATAAACAGGTCTTGGTAAATTATGTCCAGAGTCGTTCCCTTACTCGAATCAGACGAATCAACATGTCTGTGTCTTCTTGTTCACGCTGGGCTTCGATTTCACGTAGGCGTTCGTGAGCACGATCTCGCATGGCAACATAGTCGGGATCGGTATTGTCCAACATACTGAGAAAGTCATCCCCTTCCTTTCTGCCAAATGCACATGCCTCGCTCCAGCCACTTTCATCATGCGGATCTTGCCTCTTAGGGTATACTTGGGTCCACCACGTATATAATGATAAGATCTCTAGCGCCGCTCGAGCCTGATCAGTGGGTTCACCATATTCGGCATCGTCGGGACTGAGACCCCAACTTCGATCTTTGACAAGATTGATCTCCCAGTTAAGATAGTCAATACCGGCTTGGGCACAACGCCAGCTACGCCAACGAAACCAACCTAGGCCATACCAAGGTACTTGGTACTTGGCTCTGACAGATTGATCACAAGCCACATGTTTCCATGCTAGTTCAACTTCAACAAAATTAACGAGCTCGTTAAACAAGCAAGGTAAAAAACGGTTGCCCAGGTCACGCCACTCGCCTCTAGGGATGTCACGGCGGTGTGCAGTGAGTGCATGAGTACTAGTAACCCAACGATTATTAACGTAATACTTAAGGTCATATAATTTATCCACAGGCCACATTATGGTATCTTGGATCTGATCCAAGACTTCTTCAGCGATCCAATACCGGATGGGATGAGCTTGCTGACTCTGCTCATGCCATGACTTCCACTCTGAACTGGTCTTGGCACCGCCCTTGGGTCGGCCTCGCAGCCAATCGGCGAATTTTGAGTTGGACCAGTAACTGGATCTAGTAGGCATTACACTCTTTCGTAAGTCTGTTTGAAAATATCCGCTTTGACTACACCATAGTCACCAGGACCATGACGCACAATTACATCAACCTCGGGATTGTATTGTAACTTTTCTCCCCAGGCGGTGTCAACGGTGCCAGAATGGTCTGCTACTTTGGCCAACTTTTTGATAGGCTTTGGACTAGCAGTGCCGTCACCGTTGTCGACTTTGATCTCTCGAAACCGCTCTGGACTAATAGGATAACGCTCACCTTTGGGTCCAGTCATGATATAATATCCCGCAGGATATCGTACTGGCCCTTCTAGGGTATCAATGGTGCCTGCTTGATCTGCTATTTCATAAGGCTCACGAGCAGGACGCTTGAATGCCGTAAACGCACCTTTACTAAACCATTCCTCACCAACAGTATCGCCTTGCACAGATTCAATGTACTCTTTCAAAGTCTTAATCATTACGTGATCCTGTGAGGTTAAGTAGGCTGGTAAAGATATTGATGAAGTTTAAGTATAAACTCAACGCACCCAAGACTTCAGCGCGATGATCCTCATCTGCATAACTAACCTGCTCGCGAATTTGTTGCGTATCGTACGCAGTCAAACCCAGAAAAATAACAATAGCCACAGCACTAATAACCATGGCCATAACACTGCTACCGATAAAAATATTAATAACGCTGGCAATAATAATAGCGATAAGACCAATAAAAAGATACTTGCCAATGCTATCAAGACTGCTCTTAGTAAAGTAACCATATAGACTCATTGTTCCAAATAGCACACTTGCGCCTAAGAAGGCTGTGATCACACTCATGCCAGTAAACACTGCCATAAAGGCACTTAGGCTAAGACCCATTACGCCGGCAAATGCTAGCAATAACGCAATGGCACCTTCTCGAGCAATACCAGAATTGATGGCCATGGGTACTAGAAACACAAATACCAAGGGCGCAAACATGGTGATCCACTTGGTAACGGGGCCAAAGAACACGGCCATTGCAGCGGGACTAGCGGCCACTGCCAGGCTCACAATCATACTCGTTGCTACTGCCAAGAACATGTAGTTATAAACTCGAGCCATGGCCTGATTAATCTCTGCGGCTGAACGATAACTACGATGGTATCCAAAATCAGCTACATTTTCAAACATAGTATCTCCTTTAGATGTGTGAAAAGGGCACTGGAGTGCCCTTGTTATTTAAGCCACTATGGCTTAGGCTTGACTAGACTCTTTTTGACTTTCGGCTACCAATGCAGCGATTGCTTCGCCTAGCATGTCAGCAGGTGCTTCGCTAACTTTACTGGCCTGTGCACGAGCACGAATGTCTTCAATTGAAGGAGCACCTCGCTTGGGTGCACTAGTCTTGGTCACTGCTGGCTTTGCCGGCTTAGACACACGGACAACAGAAGTAGCGTTATACTTAGCATCCGCAGCTTCGATAGCTTCGCGATACTCGGCACGTTCCATCAATGCAGTGCCTTTAAGGAAGGTAACAGCATCGCCCTTAGACATCTCATTGGGCAGTTCAACAAGCTCAATGTCACTGTTACCAGTTTTCATGAGCACTTTAACACGAGTCATATCACTGGCAAAGCGAACCTTATAGCCAGTCTTACCACTAGAAACACCTGCAACTTTGAACAGTTTGTTGTCGTCTGACATAATAACCTCGATTAGAGAGTTGTTGGAAAAAGATTTACTACAAGTCAAATTATACTACCGAAAATACTACCTGTCAACCTACCTGCCAAGCGGCACCCACTAAGCAATTATTGGGGCCACCAAACATGCTCTCTACAATGCGTTGAGCTGTATTTGGACCATTTGCTTCTACTACAATCTTCTGATACTGTAATGCACTTGAACCTGAAAACGAACTAGTCTCAGTGCGTGAACCCAAACTATAAGTGACTTCGTACATGGCCATGATTAATCTCCAAGTGGTTGATTACGATGTTTCTCGTGCCGTTGGAACTGCTTCTTATTCTCAACAGTCCTGGCACGAAACGGGCTGTTGGCTTGAAACAACATAAAATGAATTCTGGGATTAGGACTCTTGAGCATACGCATCTGCATGACCTTCTTCATTGGTAGACTCCTCGATCAATTTCTTTTTGAATCTTGTCAATGGTCTTGAGTACTGTAATCAGACCTTTATCTGAATAATTCTGGTCCAATGCTGTAATAAGCCAATCGCTACAACTGTCAACAACTTCTTGTAGATCTTTACTCATTTTCCTGCTCCTGTAAATAATCGTTAGCTTGGGCAAATTTCTGTACTTCTGCTTCACTCATCCAACCAAGTGCGTCACGAGCCAATTGTTCCCATGTTAGCACACCTTGTTCGGCTAGATCTAGTAATTCGTTGGTAACTGGACGACTCTGTCTATGATCAAAACCCCACATTATCTCTGCTCCATAACATAAGTTGACAAGATCCATTTAGCACGATTCAACAACTGACGCTGGTCTTCTAATATATTAGCCAGCGTGTCTGAATCATAAGGACCATGAGCTACCATTTCTTGAGCATCACTCATCATGCTCATTGCGTACATAGCAGCACCCGAAAAACGATAAGTCAAACTCTGCTCAACAGCTTCACGCATTTGGTCTTGGGTACAACCATACATGCGGACTTCACGCTTTTGGGATTCAGTCATATCAGCGAAACGAATCATTTCAGGCTCCGTTTTGTTACTGTACCACTATTATAGCTGAAATGAATACCCCTGTCAACCTTAGGGGTATTCTGTTGTATTTAGACGAACTCGATGTTGTCTGTACGCAACTGCATTTTTGCCTGAGCAACTACGCGAGGCAAGTCTTTTTCGAGACAGTTATAAGGAATATGACCACTTACAAATGCACATTTTTTTTGCACAGGAAAAATGTAATGTCCTCTTGCGTTGGTCTCACGCACATTAAACGCAACTTTTAACTGATACACACTTAACTTTTTGATATAAACAAGTTTAGCACGAGCAAGACATTGTGTTTCCATTTGTAGCTCCGTTTGTTTACTGTACCACTATTATAGCAAAAATGGATTCCCCTGTCAAGTTTCGGGTTATTCTCTAGCTGTTGTGTTTTGACAACACACAAGTTCCGCGGATATAGCCACGCGACATACGCAAGTCAGCCTCAATGCCTGCTAGTAGCATCCACTCACGAATGCTCTTTAATACTTTAGTTCGATTAAAACCATAGCCAACCCAAAATGTCACAATACGCCTATTAGAGTTCTTAGCTCTGTCTCCGGGAGTAGAATCGGTATAGGTTTTGATAATCATAGTGTTGTTTTCACGCAACACACGATTAACTATATTGCGGAATTCTAGTGTCTCTGCTTGACGCATTTCCTGCTCCGTTTGTTTACTGTACCCCTAGTATAGCAAAAAAGAAAAACCCTGTCAACGGCAGGGTTATTGTCTGTATCCTAGTCTAGCCCAGTACATCGTCCAACTATGACTTCTTGCGTCCCTGACAATGTGCTCGCTGACTGAACCCTTTTGGGTTGCTGCAATTGATTGAGTTTTTGTATTTTTGACTCCACTTTTCTCTAACAATGGATTCTTCGGTTTGGTCTGGTCCTGGCTCATCTTTGCTAATACATCCTTCCCAAAAACTGTTATTACTATACGGACAATTGTCTGCTGACAAACCGAATGCCACTGCCCAGTTGTATCCTGCTTGATGCCCCGAGCAGTCCTTGGTACACGGATAGCCACGATAGGTTAAGCCAGCTTCGAATAACTCAAATACACGCATTATTCAGTTCTGTCCTTGTTGTCAATGGCACCGCCGGTGACCCACGCTGTACACGATCTATCTCCGGCACATTTGAAGTGAAGGAAATTACAAAATCCTAGGTCAGCCTTGTGTATAGTAGCCATGGCATCAGCAGCACGCTCGTCGCCTTTGATTCCATCTTCTATACACTGCCACATCTTGTCGCTGACATCAAACGCAGCACAATTGCCACATTGCATGGTCTTGGCTGTCTTTTCTGCTATGTTCCAACGTCGTGCAGCTTTTTTCCAATAATCACCGGGCTCATCAGGATTTGCTGGACCATATTCATAGTTGTCAATGGCCTTTTGGCGATTACGTAAGTTTACGTCAATGTCGTAGGTAGCCACCGGGCATCCCCGGTTAGCTGCTTCGACTAGACGTATATAACGCTGCATCACAAGTCCCAAGGCAATTTAAGCCATTTTTTGACTAAATCGGCAGAAATTCCTGTTGATTGGTGAATTTCTCGTATCGTCATACCAGTCAAACGTAAGTTATGAATTGTGTCGTATTGTTCTTTGGTCAGTGATCTTCTAGTCATTGCCCGTTTAGCAATTTGTTCAGGAGACCATTTAACCCAAGGTTTTTTCATACCTTTGTGAGCTAAAGAAATTTTAGCAGTCGTTTCCTCTGTTTGTGTCCTTGCTTTGAATTTTTCAATTGTTGCTTCGCTTTTTGGTTTACCTTTTAATGCTTCACTTCTTCTAAGATTAGATTCCTCAGACATTATAATGCCATTGTTACCGTCTCCACCTTTAGTTGCATTGTAACCCTTATTGTACGAGTCAAAATATTCTATAAGTTCTATTTCTTTTAATTTAGCTTCTTCTTTTGAAGATGTTTCAATTAATGTTTCTACCGACCAGAACTCGGTGCCGTACTTACGCAAGGCATTATAAAATTTCCTGTTGTCGGTATTTTTGGATGCCGCAACTTTATGCTCAGTCCATCGATTTTCTACAGAATTACCTGTCCAACCAATATAACATTTGTTGGTGATGGTATTTGTAATTTTATAAACAAAAGCCATTATTTTACCAACTCTTGCATGACCAATATCGAGCTTTCCAACGAGGTCCCGGATTATCGCAGTTATGCCTTGCCCTAAAACTTTTTCTTCTAGCTGGATTAGATTTTTTAATTCTCATGTTTTTATCGCCAAAGTTTACTTTGACAACTTTGCCGTTTGGCTTACGTACATAGACTTTACTCTTGGCCACATCACCGGCCATCTTTTTACCTAAGGGCACTTCTCTGCCTTGGTATTTGGCTTCGTCCATGTCATCGTCTCTGTGCCTGCGACGACTAGGAATATCGTCACCTGGTGCAGTTTCTTCCCAATCATCATCACCTGGACGTGGGCCTTTTTTGCCAAGATAACGATTTACAGCGGCGTAGTAATCCTCATCACTATCGTAGTTATGTGGACTCGGATAACCACCTTCCGCCATACCTTTCTGGTTGTCTGATTGATTCTTTAATAGCCTCAATGCCGAAGCAGGCAAGTTGTCGGCTTGACCGCCACCGTCGATGTCAACATAGTATCGCTTGGGGGCAGTGCTGTGTATACCATGTTTTATTTCACGGATCCAACCTGTTTTGCCTGCGTGTTCACCCTGTACCACACGCACACGTTTTTTCAATGATTTGGCTTCCGAGACACCTTGCTTGTGTTTTTTAATCCAGGCATGTGCTTCATCTCTGCTGTTGAATGGTCCTGCCACCGCCACCGCTTGCCCATCCTTGAACACATGCCAGGTTCCGTCTTTGGTTTCACGACCGGTATAGCCTTCCGCCACACCTTGCTCTCTAGATTTTTGTTGATCTTTGTTTTGTTGATCTTTGTTTTGTTGACGCTGTGCTCTTTGCTTTTCGTTCTTTTTCTTTCGTGCTACTTCTTTTTGAGCATCAGTCCATGTATCGTGCCCCCATTTATCAAAGCCCCAGCCTTCCGCCACACCTTGCTCATTACCAACTTCGATCGCTTCGCCTCCGGCCGAATATGCCAATTCTTGAATGGCTCCCCAATACTTCTGAGGAGCGACCATGGTATCACCATCCCAGTCTATGACTGATCTAAACTTCTTCATAATATGATTATAGGCTTTTTCGGAATCTACTTCGAAATAAACATTGTTATCTGAGCCTTCCGAGACAGCTTTTGTAACTTTGGCTACACCAACCATCTGATCTTTTGGCTCAATTGGTGGTTTGCCTTTTTCTTGTTCCTTACGCTTTTTTTCGGCCCAGTATGCTACGCTACCTTTACGAGGCTTCTTGTAACCGTAGGAGAATGGTCCTGCTTCCTCAATGTCCTCTTGCTGACCTTCGGGTACACAGTTATTAACACGCACTCCACCCTTCATCTTGGTTTTAGGGTTGCCAATCTTTTTACCCTTCCAGCACTTGGGATCTAGGCGTACCCGTTCTTCTGTGATATATCCTGTGATGTCTGCGACATCACCTTGATCGAGTGCTACCCCTTCTAATAGTACAGCACCTTCAACATTGTCTTGTTCACACAAATACCCATCTGCTGTGATGCCTATAATACGCACTTCAAAGCAGACATCACCTTGTTCGATCTCAAGGATGTCACCTACTCTAGGTTCAAGGTCTTGGGGAAAGTCAGAAATTTTCATAATTAATTACACCATGATTGTTTTGCTTCGCCATAGTATTCACGGGCGAATCCGTTTTTGATTAGTTCGGCTCTTAGGCTCACACCATTTAGGATCATGTCACCTAACACACGACCACCAAACTTGTCCCAACCATACAGCACTACCTGATGCTTTTGAGTTGATTCAACTGCTTTTTTGGTAAATGCTGTAGCAGCCTGTCCACGCTGATCTTCTGAAGGGCACTGTGCTCTAAAGCCCTTTTCAGGAGTATCTACTCCATATATACGCACGGCTAGTTCTGGTTTCAAAGGTGCTGGCAAGAATGGTGCTGCAATGACCACAGTATCTCCGTCATTAACTCTAACAATTTTAGCATCATAAGTTGCTCCTTGTGGTGCTTTTTGAGCTTGAACCGGACCAAATCCCACAGCAATAGCTGTAGAAACTAGAATTTTAATAAGTGTACGCATCGAGATCTCCTATATTCTATTTATAGTTTTTTGAGATCTTGGTACTGGAACCATCGATACATATAGACTTTCTTAAGCAACGGCACGCCTAATTCAGCTAACCTTAGACGATGTTGGAAGAAACTAGGACCATGACTCATCAAGGGCAGTCGTCCTTGAGCTTGACGTTCGGGCCCAATTATGTCCCATTGGTATTGGTGGCACATTTCATGTGCTAACACAAATATTAACCAATGTACACTGTACCATTTATCAGTTAATCTTATTAAACAGCCGCTACGACGAGATCTAGGCGGCTTAAGGCCTATGCACCAACCTAGGGCATCGATTTCTCTGCCGGTTACAATACGGGGTCTAGTCATTTGTCCATCAAATACAGCACGATTTATTAGACTGTATATGCGGTTGATTTCCTGTTCTGTGGGCCTATATGGTTTACGACGTTGGCGACTAATACTAGGCAATGGCGTCTCTAATAGACGCATTAATTGAGTGTGAGCAGTCATTGAAATCTCCTACTCTAGTATTTAATCAACTAAATACTATACTGAGTTTCAAGGAGATTAAAATGGAAATTCTACTAGTATTGTTAATTGGCGGTGGTGTTTTATATTATTTGTATCGCAAAATGTCACAGCCAGATAACATGGATTCATTAAACGCCAATCATTCAGCTACCCCAACAGTACCACCCATGCCTGAACCACAACCTGTACCTACTGTGGTCGCAGAAGTCAAGCGTGAACTTGATGTAAATCACGACGGTAAGGTTGATCTAGCTGATGTTAAAGAGGTAGCTAAAAAGACTAGGGCACGAGTTAAGAAAGCAGCTGACCTAGATGGTGACGGTCGTGTTACTGTGAAAGATGTCAAAGTCGCAGCCACTCGTGCTCGTAAAAGTGCATCGGCAGCAGCAGACAAAGTAGCTCGAGCTGCTACAAAATCCAGAGCCAAGAAGTAATTATTCTACTCGCCCCCAACCGCTTTTGGCTCGGATAGCAAAAGCGAGTTCTCTCATACGCCCAAACTCAGGTGTACCACGAGAGTGTGGTCCTGATGCCTTTAATTTGTTATAAGCGGCTAGTAGCTCTGCTTTTGACTTACCATGGTACTTGCCACGTTCTTCGGGACTAACTGTTGTAGGTTTACCCCATTTTTCATCTAATTGATCCGCTATTTCTTTTAGGTGACTTTCAACTAATCTAAGATATTGCCGTAGTCTTTTGTTATCCATTGCAGCCTCTTTCTTAATACTTACGCTAGGCTGTATTAGAATTGTCTAGACTTTCGTTTAGCCTATCTTGTGCATCAATTAAGCATAATATTTGGTATTGAGTCTGTTCTACTATAATAGGATATCCTAATCCCAAATGAACTTTGGTAGCACCAGAGTTAACAGTTTCCATATAGGTAATCTCGCTGTACCGTATTGATACAGCACCCACACCTAATTGCCATAACCAAATAAAATCGCGCATACCAGTATATACTGGCATGCGTTGGTCTATGAACTAGACTTTAGTTGTTGATATAGCTGTTCACTGGCCAAGTTCTTGCCCTTAGCCTCGACCATGATATCGGCCCAGTCATTATGAGTCAAGGCCCACTCATTCACAGCACGATTCCAACAAAAGTCACTGTGTGCTCGTAGTTTCTGTTTTTTGAAGCCAGCAGCTAGTAAACTAGCATGATCAGGCAAAATGTCGGCATCATGGCCTACCAGGAGATCTTCCCTGCTGACAGAATAATGGCAAGTAGGGCGCCGGCCGCGCCAACTATCAATAACCCTTTTGATACGATCATCTCCTCTCTGGATATATTCGCCTTCACGAATCCAATGATGATGAATGTCAAGCACAATAGGAACAACATCACTAAGTTGAAGGCAATCAGTGAGTCCATGTGTTATTTCCTCGTTCTCAATGGTAAGACAGTTGCGAGCTTCGGGGGTGAGTCGTCCAAGCACTGCTCGGATGCCCGCAGGCCCCCTACGACCCGAGATGTGTACGTTAATCTTATAATCTTGGAATTGACGGCCGAAACCCATCCACGCCGCCATAGTTGCGTGGTATTCGAATTCTTCAATTGATCTCTCCACAATTTCGTCTGATTCACTGGCCAGCACACAAAACTGCCCAGGATGAAAACTTAATCTTACATTGTATGTTCTAGCTACTTCGCCTACTTGATAAAAGTGCCATTGAGCATAACGCTGCACATCGGGCAGTTGCCAAAAGTATCCCCAGGTAGCTTCTGTGAAACCGGGTAGTATGTCACTGCTGAGGCGTACCATACGCTGTTCTAAGGGCAATTGTCCCACACGCTCAACAAGCAATCTACAAGCCTCAATGTTTTGGCGCATGAGATCCCACAACTTTTGTTCGGCTACTTCGCGAGTTTGGCGATTGAGCCAAGCTACTGTGGTAGTTCCAGTATTGTATTTGCGGCATTCATCTTTTGGACTGATACCGTCAACTTGATCTGGGCGGTCAATCCACTTACAGGCCCATCCAATTCGTTTAATAGACATAGTAGATACCAATGTAGAACATGCTGTAGTATAGCATGTTCTCGAGCACTAGAACAAATTATTCGGTGATTATTCCAAATTGGGCCCAGCGAGCGCCGCCTAAACTTACCCAACCTATGGGTTGACCAACTTGTGGTTGTTCGTTCCAAACTATTTCGCCAAGTTGGCGATTGTCGGTAGGACGCCATGGTGCGCTGCTATGTTGCACTCTACCAATTGAAACACGCTCTAATGTGATGTCACCATTGGTATGTAACGTGAGTTGATCTTTGCCGCCAGTGCCTAAAATCACAGTTTGGTTTTTTATAGTACCAATAAACGCTGTATCTTTCTGGCGCTTGGTAGCGATGACTTGGACTTCTTGATCCCATATATCTAAACTATATTCGGGTTCAATTGTGTTTACACCAACCTTACCACTACGTACATACAAGGTGTCATCGAACAATACTTCACCAGCAACTTCAAGTTCGGACAACAACCCAACTCTACGCAGGTTACTTTGAGTAATACTAGGATTTAATGTACTGTTTTCAACGATAGCTGAGCCTTGTACACGAATGTGACCGGCATCGATACCTTCTTCATTTAACTTGGTTAATACTCTATGCACATATTGATCAAAGGTACCATCACTATAGGTCTGCTCAATTTTAGCCACTGCTGCTGTGGCAATACGATCTGTGAATTTGCTATCAACGCTGCCGTTCATGACTAGTTGGCCGCGTACTTCTAGATCTTGGGCAACTAATCTATTTTCCATGATAGTCATAGCATCGGTTACAGTAAGTTGGCACTGGGTACTCAAGTCCTCAATACCAGTACTAGTAAATCGCCTAATAACACCTGGAAGAATGTTGTCTGCTTTGACCTGCATAGATTCGTAGTTAACTGCTGACCCCGGGATACTACGATCAGGAAACTGTAAGGTATTGTTTCTTATAGCAGCAGTTAATATGATATTGCATTGTTCACGTACCATGCCGCTGATGTCTATAGCATTGACTTGATTATGGAATTCATTCATAACACGACTACGAACATCTGCTGTAAGTTGATCTAAATAAGCATGAGTTGACGAACGGAATTCAGATATCATGCGTTCACCAACAGCTTGTGCTCCATCTAGGTTAGCACTACGATAAGCTGCAATAGCTGATGCCACAACTGCATCAACTTGTCGATCGATTTCGCTTTTTATATCAAATGAATTAACACGTTCGGTTACGTTATCAACTATTCGATGACTAATCTGATTAGTCATCGAGTTAATAAAGTGATCTGTTAGAAACTTAATGTATTGTTCTGAGTATTCGTTGATATCCATGTTAAAACTTTATAGTTATTATATGTTCATAGTTCTTTTTGATGATGCTTTTGTGCATGGTATTCTTGTGTATCAAAAAATTCTCTGCACCGGCATCTAGGCTGAACTTGGCCAACTGCTTGAAGAATAAGTTACGACGAGCAAACGGGCCTATTATGTCTACTGAGTTATCATCTATTACATAACAAGTAGCTGCACAGGAGTTTCTATCGTAACTATCGTAGTCGTAGTGTTCTAGGTAAATGCGCTTACCGGCACCACGCACTACTATAGGTGAACTAAATTCACGATTTTTGAAGTCTTGGTTTTTATAATCACGTAAGGTAGTGATTAAGCAACGATTGGTAATCCTAGCTAGATTATCAATCAGGTGTCTTTGGTCTTCGTCTGACGCAGCAAAGGTAAGATATTCATCTACAGCTACTACTACATCAAATTCTTTATCTCGGATACTATCTAGAGCACGATATTCGCACCCGAATTGACTAAGATAAGATTGTGTCTCTGTGCCAACTTCGGTCACAGAGATGGCTGAGTTCTTAAATAATTCAATACCTGGACTAAAGCCCACGAATAGTACACCAGCGGGCTCTATGTTATAGTGATCCAAGACCTCGTCGAGGATTTCTTTTTTCTTAGCGGCTATCTCCGACTGTTTTGTGCTTGACACAAAAGCCGAAAATAGTATATCGCTGTATTTTTCAAACGCGGTTGACATTCCTGAATCCCATAATATCTAATATTTATTATGGGAGTCAGATATTATGCAGGCTGTATATTCAACCTCTTGTATATGCTCTGTACTGCCTCTGCTTGATACACACAATCCAACAAGGCATTGTGTGCTTGATCACGCCCAGATTCAAGTCTATGATTAGCTACCTTAAACAAGGTTCTAGAGTCACGAATCTGCCAAAAATACCACGGAAAACCCCATTTTTGGCTGCGATATAGGTCCTCAAGGATGGCGATGTCGAACACTGGGCCCTGTGACCAAATGTCGTCTACACCTACTAAAAAACGATTTAATTCACGTTTTAGATCTTGTACACTAGATCTATCGCCCTCATCCCATGCTTCAGCACGTACTCTAGGATCCTGTTCGGCCCACCAAGTAATAGTACTATCGTCTACTGTACGTCCTAGAGCAAGCTGTTCTTCTATGTCCATGCGTAGATATATACCAGGACCGGGCTCACGATCTGGATTAAATGGATCGAATTTGACTGCACCTAGTGTCATGATAGCGCAGTCAGGTCTGGTACCTAGCGTTTCTAGGTCCAGCATTACAGCGGTAGCCATTAGGCTCTCGACAAATTAGCCAAGGTTAAGATTCTGTCTAACTCTTCTGGTAAGTTAGCAGTTTCAGGAATTATAAAAAACTGTCTACGATTTTCGTCAGCTCTACGATCGTAGCTGGCAGTTTCAATGGCAATGCCACCTTGCCCATACCAAATTTGTAAACGCAAAGGATGAGTGTCTGGTGTGTGAGATGCTGAGTCCAGTATGGGTCTTGGTTGGTCGCCGTCTCTGTCTGCATGACGATGTTCATGTGCCCATGCAACTGCTCGAATAAAAAGTCGTTTGATAATGTTCATTTTCTTTACAGGTGGTTTGATTGTTGATGATCGAGTTTCTACTACAGAACCAAGAGCACGAGCTGGCTTCGCTGAGGCTCGATTATATGCGCCGTAATTACTCATTTGTAAAATTGTCACTGATATAGCTGTTGATGTTGTCACCTATGTCGTATCCCCAATTCCAGTTGTTATCATAGGCCGCTTGCCATTCATCTGTGTCAGGTACAGCATCTATAAAACCTTCAATGCCAGCAGCAAACCAATCGGCAAATATTTCGGGATCAATCCAACCTTGTTCATCAACCACACCATGCTTGGTTAATATTTCTCGCAACATTGCAATATTGGTTGAGCCATTTACACAATCTTCTAGTTCTAGATCAGTGAGTTCGTGTACTGATTTCATTCATCTGCCTCGAGTTTAACTACAAGTGGAAAGCCATGACGCTTGGCCATGACACTGACTTCGATACCTTTTTGTTCTGCTATTTCAAATGGTAATACAGCAACTACAGCAGCTCCTTGCTCATGGATTTGGTGTGTGATCTCCATAGCAGCTTCTCGTTCGATATGGAATACGATCACAAGACTTTCGATAACAAATTCCATTGTGGTTTGATCATCATTGACATAGATCACTTTATACAATGGGGGTTCTTTGATTTGAACAATGGGTTTGATTTTAACAATAGTATCGGTACCCATGACTACCTCCTAAAAAGTGCGGGGTCTAGCCCCGCACTAATATTAACGCTTTTTGCTAGTGATAGCAATCTTTTTGGGTTTCAATTCTTCTGGAACTATGCGTTCTAATGCTACAGTAAGAACACCATCAGCAAAGTTAGCCGCAGTGACTTCTACATGATTACCCAATGGCCATGTCTTACGGAAATCACGTTTACTGATACCATGATGCAAGTAAACAGGTCCGTCTAAGTCACCAGTCTTGACCTTTTGCTGTCCTTCTACTGTAAGGTAACCTTCGTGTACTGTGATTTCAACTTCATCCTCTTTGAAACCAGCAAGAGCGATTTCTACCGCATAACGATTCTCATCATAACGAATAATGTTGTATGGAGGATAGTTACTGTTGGAACCAGCATTGACACTGCGACTTAGTGTGTCAAACAGTTCGTCTAGACCTACGCTATATCGAGCAATGGTAGGAATATCAAAGGCTTTTAGTGTTAGTGTACTCATTTTCTTTTCTCCTTTCATAAGCAAGTTTAGAGTGGGAGCCCGATGATCGGCACTCCCTAGACACTAGTAAATTACTTCTTATCGGCAGGTTTTTCAGTAAACTCAGCATCAACAACCGTGTCCTTGCTGTCTTCTGCTGGTTTAGCTTCGGCTGCTGCCTTTTCAGCCTCGCTCTTGATGCGATACAACTCGTTGGTTGACTGCATCATGTCTGAAATCTTGGTGCGAATCACTTCTGGATCATCACCCTTTTTTACTTCTTCTAGTGCTGCAATAGCCTCTTCGATTTTCTTAGCTTCGTCCTCAGGTAACTTTGATTTATATTCATCAAAGTCCTTCTTAACAAAATCAATTTGACTATCTGCACTATTACGAGCACCAACTAGTTCAACAACTTTCTTATCAGCTTCGGCATTGTCCTCGGCATCTTTTACCATGCGTTGAATTTCAGCCTCACTTAGACCTGAACTGGCCTTGATAGTGATGTTGTTTTCTTTGCCAGTGTTCTTGTCTGCTGCACGTACTTTGAGAATACCATTGGCGTCAATGTCAAAGGTAACTTCGATTTGTGGCTGTCCTTTTGGTGCTGGCGGAATACCATCCAAACTAAATTCACCTAGCAACTTATTATGTACAGCAACTTCACGCTCACCTTGGAATACCTTGATAGTAACAGCAGGTTGGTTATGCTCGGCTGTAGAGAATACTTGGCTATGCTTGGTAGGAATAGTTGTATTCTTTTGAATCACTTTAGTCATTACACCACCTAAAGTTTCAATACCAAGACTTAATGGAGTAACGTCAAGCAAGAGCACATCCTTACGATCACCTGCTAGTACAGCGCCTTGTACAGCAGCGCCAACTGCTACAGCTTCGTCTGGGTTCACGTCTCGACGTGGAGCACGACCAAACAACTTTTCTACAGTATCTTGTACTTTGGGCATACGAGTCATGCCACCAACAAGAATAACTTCGTCAATGTCCCCAGTTGAGACACCAGCATCTCGCATGGCAGTTTGGCATGGGCCTACACTGCGTTGAATTAACTCATCTACCAGACTTTCTAGTTTAGCACGAGTGATGTTAATGTTCATGTGCTTGGGACCAGTAGCATCAGCAGTAACATAAGGCAAGTTTACTGCGGTACTGTTCGTACTTGACAATTCGATCTTGGCCTTTTCTGCTGCTTCTTTTAGACGCTGTAGAGCCAATACATCTTTAGAGAGGTCAACACCTTGTTCCCGTTTGAACTCGTCAATCAAGTAGTCCATCAAGCGTTGGTCAAAGTCTTCACCACCTAGGAACGTGTCACCGTTGGTGCTAAGTACTTCGATTTGCTTGTCACCATCTACATTGGAAATCTCAATGATTGACACGTCAAATGTACCACCACCTAAATCGTATACAGCTACCTTACGATCCGCTTTATCCGATTTATCAACGCCATAAGCCAGCGCGGCAGCAGTCGGTTCATTAATGATACGAAGAACTTCCAAGCCAGCAATGCGGCCAGCATCTTTAGTAGCTTGACGCTGACTATCATTAAAATAGGCCGGAACAGTAATAACAGCTTGGGTAACATCATGGCCTAGATAGTCCTCTGCGGTCTTTTTCATCTTACGCAGTACTTCAGCACTCACCTGAGGTGGTGCCATACGTTCACCGTTGGCCTCAATCCAAGCATCACCATTGTCGGCCTTGACGATGCTATATGGCATAAGGCCAATGTCTTTTTGTACTGCTTCTTCCTCAAAGCGGCGACCAATTAGACGCTTTGCGGCATAAATTGTATTCTTGGGATTGGTTACTGCTTGACGTTTTGCTGGTGCACCAACTAAGACTTCTGCGTCAGTGTAAGCAACAATACTGGGAGTGGTTCGTGCGCCTTCGGCATTTTCTAGAACCTTTGTGGTTCCATTCTCTACAACTGCTACGCAACTATTGGTGGTACCTAAATCGATACCAATGACTTTGCTCATTGTTTATCTCCTTTAATTAAGCAAGAATTTGTAAAACCCTGTTCAGGCATCTTACATACGTATTTATACCTGATATTAGACTTTATGTCAAATTTTTTCTATTCGCCAACGTAAGAACCACTGAATAAGTTCAGGTGATTCTGTGCCCTCACCAAAATAAGCACGATTAGTTTTTCTAGATAAAACTCGCTGTACATTTGGTGGGAGAAAACGTTCGTATTTTTGATTCACTAAAATGAAACTGACTCCACTGATAACATGAAATAACCACATGTCCGAGTCAGACATTTGCACATGCCAAAGATGTATATCGTATAACTCGGGCACAGTTTTTAACCATAGCACCAGAGTGTCTATGTCATTATCTACTGCGTTAATTACCAAATAGCTATGAGGGCTTAAGATTTTATCTGGTGGGGTTATAATTTGACTTGACATTTTTTAAGTATTCGAAAACCAAATCTTGTTCATTTTGAGTTAAATCTTCAGGAGCTATCTCACCATTTTCTACACACTTAATAATGTAACGTATGTATGCTTCATTGTGAGTATAGCTGTCGCTAATGTTTTTGTCTACCTCTATCCACTTATTACCATTATATTTGTATAACTTGCTAGGAACTGTGGCTATGCTTACATGCATCTGTCCTCGGGTAGGATTACGAGGAAACTCTCTACCAAAACTGGCTTCGTGATCAGGTTTCGGTAATAAATCTAATTCAACTTCGCCGGATTTTTTACGTTCTAGATCAACTAGTATGTCTCCATAACCAATATCCTTTAGTACCCTATGATGATATACAGCGCCATCGATTATAACGTGTTCGTTATCCATGACTGTATACAGTGGTATGTCACGGTATTCTGGTAGTATATCTTTTACATCTTCTATATGTTGTATTATCTCATGCTTAGGTTCATCGGCTCGATATACTTGAGGAGGAAGTCGTATACCCGGTACCTTGCCTACCCATGGGCGCTCTAGATAAACCTGCTTGGCACTTGGAGGTTGCGTTGTAGTGGTGGTTGTTGAACTAGTTGTAGTTGAACTGGTTGTAGAAGTAGTTGAAGTACTTGTTGACGTTGTTGAAGTTGTAGTAGTTGGTGGTGCTCTTAATTGACGTTCCCACTCTAAATGTCTGCTACCGGCTAAGATAAGCACGATTGCTAAAGGATCGAATACTACGACAATTAGTATAATAACCCAACGTACAGCAGATTCTAACAAATTGTTATCTGTGGTATCACCATAGATCAGTGCTGCTATATACTTAATCGGACCAACTTCGGCTTCGACCTTTCTAACTTCCGCAGCAATAGGAGCTCTTGCTTCATTAAGCTCACTAATTTTCTTTTGTTCGGTTTCGATGTCACGGATAAGCCTTTGACGCTCTGGTGCCTGTTGTCGTCTAATCTGTACTGATCTTTCCGCACCCGATTCTGTCGTTGAGCGCCCCATAATTTGGTCCACTGCTGCATCCAACTGTTTAAGTGCTGCCCTATTACCATCGATATTCTCCTTGGCTATTCGAATCTTTTCATCATAGATAGCAATTTTACTAGTTACATCACCTGACACTAGACTTTGATCACTATGTGCTTTACTTAGATAACCAAATGTGCCCATGCTGGTTAACAGCATGAGTGCCAATAAACTGGGTAATAAGTAGGCTTTATAGGTCCATGGCGCACGATGCCAATTTCTGTGCAGCCACATAGCAGCAATAACTTTGCCGGTTTCTAGTGCGCCGCCCATGATCATAACAGGTATTACCGCGGCTGAGAATATGGCCACTAGTCCTAATACCGAGTAATAGGCTGCTACTACACTAAGGAAGAAGGCAACCGCTAGAGTGAGATAACCAAACCACATAAGTAGATCCTACAACCTACTATTAATCACGCCCCAATTGATTATCCGCCAAATGTTATCGAGGTATTTTTTCTTGTTGGTGCCGTAATCAGTGACCCAAACGTGTTCCCACCAATCCACCAATAATAGTATGTCTGTGCGTTTTGCATGATTTTTAATAGTTTTGATTTCACCATTTCTAGCCAAGTATACCCACCCTGAACCTTGTACACCCATGGCAGTCTCGGCAAACTTTTCCTTGAAATCACCAAAAGTGTTATACTTCTTGTTAATTAATGTATTAACTGGTCCGGCTGGTCTGTTATTGCTAGTAGGTGAACGAAATTGTTCAAAAAAGATATTGTGTAAGAAAGCACCGGCTTCGTTAAACGAAGGATCACCCTTGCCATCATTGTAGCGTTCTACGTACCCACGAGCTAGGTCAAGGTGCCTATTCATGGCTAATTCTGTAAGAACAGGAGCTAGTGCACCACGTGAATAACGTAGTTTTTTTAATTCTAGTTTGGTGCTGCCTTCAACAATGGTAATTAAGTCACGTATATCCATGCTACTTTTTTCTATAAATCACACGACCACGAGTCATGTCATATGGGGACATTTCTATGTCTACTCGATCGCCTTGTATGATTTTGATATCGTTCTTACGCATTTTACCACCTAGGTAAGCTATGATTTTATGCTTGTTCTCAAGCTCGACCCTAAACATAGCATTGGGTAAAACTTCATATACTGTACCAGGAATGGTTAAAATATCTTCTTTGGACAAAATTTCTCCTTGTTGTATATTTATTGCGGGGATTAGGCTTTGATCTCTACTTTAGCCAAATGGTATTTGGTAGGAAAGCGATCAGCAATAGCACGACCCAATTCATCTGCACTCTTGGCCTGTGCTAGAAAATCATTGCCGTCATAGGCATAAAAAATGCCATTTATTTCTTCTACTGTGATAACAGGCCTCTGCCCTGGCAACTTTACTTCGGTTATGCGATTTTGAATTTCAGCCTTGTGAATCTGTCCAATTTTAATCCATACGCTTACTTGCCCGATTTTGTAGGCAAAGAAAAACAATAAAGCATTAATTACAAAAGACCAAAATTCTTGCATTTCCATATTTATACCCATTTCAAAGAAAAAAGAACAAGATCGTTATCATTCATAAATTTGAATCGATATCTAGTGGCGCTGGGCCAACCCCAATATTCTAAATCATACTCGATACGATTACGCCGACACCATTTGGCTGCTCGTGTGGCACGATCAGCATCGGTAATTACAGTAGATAAGGAATTCATGCCTCAATTATACAACTATTTAATACTAGTGTCAAATTATCCCACATACTGGCGTGCATAACGGTCATAATAGGCCATGTTGATCTCATGTTGATTATGCCTATACCAATCATAGTATCTTGCATAAACTTGAGCTAATGACGATTGGTCTAGTGGCTGTAGTGGTCTACGTGCATAATCTAAACTGGCTTGTTTATGTTCTTCAAAATTGGTAGGGTTATCTATGTTGCCACTCTGTTTATGACCGGCAATTTCATGTGGATCCGACCAATTGAAGCAATAACTAGGTACATTATTATCATTCAATTCATCAAGTTGTCCCTCATCCCGCAACCGAGTGTACCAACTTAGTCCTTCATATCCGGTCTTGTCTTCTCTAAACCCAATCTGTCTTATTCTAGGCATCTTAACTATCACACTGGCTTCTAACGTGTTTTGAACTAGAGTAACACGATGAGGCTGAGCAAAAAAACTACGCCTAGGTTTCCAAGCATCTCGGCCAATTTCTACTATACCTTCGTATGCCTGCTGCATATGCCAAGGTAGGTAAATGTCATCATCATCTGCCAGCATAAAATAATCTCCTCTGGCATGAGTAACAGCATCACGGCATATTTGGCCACGGTTAGTGTATTCTGTTCCGGTTTGATAATCGATATTATTGTTCACGACTACAATAGTTGGGTCATTAAATCCTAGCTCAAATGGGTATTCCATATCTGTGTTGAATATTATTAGCTCTTTATTGGCATGACTTTGAGCATAATATTGAGCTATGACTCGTTCAACGCAGGTGACTCTGCGATAGCTAGTACATACAAAACTGATTTTATCCATTACATTTCTCTACGTGCTTTATGTTGTTTAGTATATTGTGTCAATGACCAACCATCATAATGGTCATAGTAGTATTGTTCTTCCGAATCTAAATTGTTGATATCAACATACCAAGGTTGATGCCGGCAAGTAAAATCCCCGGCTAACCTTATGCTGGCAAATTGATCTGCTTTTTGATTTAAGTTAAAGGTAGTGTCAGTGTCGGCCAAATATACATCTGGTGCTAGAGCATTTAGCCACCAACGATGTTCATTTCTACGTACTTGGTCACGTAACCAATAATGTTCAGGAATGTCATTTATTTCAATAGCACAACCAACCTTTTTATGTCCGTATTCTAATGCAGCTTCGTACATAATTCTCTGATAATCTTTAGGCATGCGAGGGTTTAATTCTATATCACTATCGGTATAGAATACCCAATCCTCTTTGATGTCATTAATTACACCTAGGCTCCATAATGCCAAATGCCCACCATTGTGGTACTTAAGCACACGAACTTCGCTGGGCACTTGGTCGTACCACTCTAGCAAAGGTGGGTATGTACTAGCGTTGTCTATAATCCAAATTTCAGGTGTATTGCGTGCAAGAAGGTCTTCAACTAGTTTTTTAGTTGTAGTCAATCTATCTCGATTATTAATAACGACCTTGAACATTATCGTAACACGCTAATTAGACCAGTACGTTGAACTTGATCATAGTACTGCCTTGTGGCAGTGTTTTCTACTATGTCTAAATTCAATCCATATGGTAATGAATTCATGTAATTGGCCTTGTAAAACTGTCTATTTTCTGTACCTGTTATTCCTGCATTGTGGAAAATATTGCACTCTGTATATTCTTGTATACCTGACGTGGCCCAACTAAAGTTGAAGTTTTTATGGCACACAGTCTCTATGCCGCGACGCCATGCTCCCCACAATACTGCCCACATGTCTGAACACCATATTTGTAGTTCATGATGTGTTGGGTCTGCTGCTTTTTTCTTAGCATTAAGCTCGGTAATGTCCTTAAATAGCCTTTCACAATCACGCTCGACACGTTCCCAATAATCTGTGGTAATGTTTTTCATCAAGTATTGAGCACCAATACAATTTAACTCATTTTCTTCAATAGTGGCAGGGCTCATTTCCATAATGTCGCACATGGCATTAAGCACATCTTCGCCTTTGCTCTTGATATAACTGTGTGCAATATACCACCTTGTATCAGAGCCGTACCAGCGATCATCTGCTAGCATTTCTGCTGTAATCCACTCAGATGGTGGTCGAGTAAACAATATGTCACAATCATGGTAAAATATAGCTTCTTGCCATATCTCAGGTCTTGCAGCCCAATGTTGTTTCAATATATTTGGTCTGATACTAGAAATATAGTGATGAGTAGCTCGAGTATCCCGATAGAAAAAGAATCTAGCAGCATAACCATTAGCTAACTTTTGCCATTCCCCGGGCACATCCGGACCATCTATTTTGCATACAATGTCAACTTGATTAAGGTTGACGCCCATGTCTCTAAAATTGTTTAACATAACTTCAACTTGCCAAGCATAATACAATATGGCAGGTTGAGCACATACATATCTTAATGTTCTCATTTTTCTTCCGTGTCTGGTTCTTGGTTACACAATGCTTCTAGCGTCTTATAGTGTTCGTATGCCTGTTGTAGTGCTTCGTAATGCTGGAGTTTTTTAGGATCCGGCACCAAGATACTTAATCTTTGTTCAATGCCTTCTAACATTTTTTTCATGCTGCGACCACCAATGGTGATGTCAGCATCCTCATCCATTTCGATGCCTGCACCAGTGATATGTACTTTATTGGACTGATTAAATGTATTCCATGAATAGCTAGGATTCGCTCCGGTAGTATATATACCACTTTGATAAGCACTGGCACCGCCTATGCCTAATGTGGCACCTGCACCGGTGCCACTAATACTAATGGTATTGAGTAGTGGGGCTATATTAGACAAGTCTAGCGGTTGTATGATATAATCATCTAACTTGTAACTGGCGTCAGACATGTTGTCCCAAATGCCAACAAAATCCTTATCATCTGACAGTAGTATATGATCAGAATCTCTAATTTCAGGTAGTGGCGGTATGTCCTGTATCTTTTTCAATTCCTCGTTGATTTTCTCTGTTATTGATTTCATTATTATTGTCCTGATATTTGCTCTTGAAATCGGCAATGGCAGCTTTTATCGCATCTTCAGCCAAGATAGAACAGTGAATTTTGACTGGCGGTAACGCAAGCTCTTGTGCAATCGCTGTATTTCTAATTGTTGCTGCCTGGTCAAGCGTTTTGCCTTTGACCCATTCCGTAACAAGCGAACTACTCGCAATCGCTGAACCACACCCATACGTCTTAAATTTTGCATCTGTAATAATGCCATCTTCGTTGACCTGTATTTGTAGTTTCATTACATCACCGCAAGCCGGGGCTCCCACCATACCTGTGCCTACTCGTTTTACTTCACGAGCAAATGAACCCACGTTGCGAGGATTCTCATAATGGTCTAGTACTTGTGATGAGTATGCCATGTTGTTGCCTATACTGAGAACGAACTACCGCATCCGCAAGTAGCAGTGGCCATAGGGTTGCGTATGACAAATTGGCTACTCATACGATCACGTTTGAAGTCAATTTCAGCACCGGATAACAAATTCATGCTCATGGCATCTACTAAAACCCTGACACCGTCTGGAGCTTCTATAACAAAGTCATCCAGTGCTGGTGCTGAATCTTCAAACGTAAAAGCATAAGTGAACCCCGAGCATCCACCACCCTGTACAAATACTCGAAGTGGACTGGTGGTATTTTCTTCCGTCTGTACTTGTTGAATTTGTCTTGCAGCAGCTTCTGTAACTGTGATCATGTTACCCTCCGTGTTCTATGTAATTACTTATATAGGTTTGTAGCAGATCAAGCTCACGATCAGTTAGAAACATCTCTAACTTGGTGTAAGGCTGGTCCGGCATTTTCGCTTCAGCATATAATGTTTCAAACTTTACATAGTGATCACTGCCCACTGGTCTAATTTCTAAGTGTAAACTATATGCATCTCGTTGTTGTATTACTCTTTTCATTCGATCTCCTGCGAACCTAAATAATTATATAACTTTCATTTGGTACTGTCAAGTCTATACTCGTAATTTATTGTATCCAAATTTTCCTTAAAAATCATAGCACCATTCTTAAGATGAAACCTGCGTGCCATTTCAGTTTTAGGACTTAGAGTCAAAAATCTTGTTATCTCAGGATGATCCTGTTGTATACGTCTAACACTGTCTAGAATAAGTTCACGTCCGGCGCCAGGCCTATAACTCCATATAGTGTAAAAAACCGCAATAGTAGCACTACCAGTTTCAAACAGTTCTGCCTCGGTAGTGGGCACTCGGCTTTGATAACTTACACAGGTAATAGCATCGACTTTATCTTGTTCATGAAGAACAAATATATCTCGATTAACGCCTACTCGGCGTTCATAAGGTATGGTCGGGCGAACAGGATCTTCCTGTAAGCGAGGAAAGAAATAGTCAGCTATATCTTGAATTAAATGCAACATTGACGGCTCCGGGCTATACCCGTACTTATGCTTTAACTAAAAATCACGCATTAATTCAGCGAAAGCTTCTCCATCACTATGAAACATATAATTAAAACTCTGTGAAGTCACAGACATACGCCCACGTATAGAACAGTCTAATATGTAATTGGCCTTGCCACTGTGTTTTCTTACAGCAGCAAATATCCAATCATCTGTAAAGAATATTTTTAATTTAGAAGGAATATTAACATAATGCTTACGATGATAAAACATACAAACACCATAACCATGTGTTCTATGGTCCGTTGGTAAGATTTTAATAGGATAGTCTATGTCTGCATGTTCGCTCACAGCACCTTCACTTAGTCCTAACACTCCAATTTCATTAAAATTAAGAGTCTGTACTCTAACCAGAACATTATCGTGTAACACAACGTCGTCGCTGAGGAGACAAATCAAGTTTTCTTTAGCCATGCGAGTGCCTAAATTCCAACTTTCACCTACATATAGATTAGAATGGGGCGTGACGAGCTTGACTCGGTCTGATAGTAAAATCTTATCGTGCTCAGGTGTCTGTTGTCGATCATTATCAATGATAATAATCTCAGATACATGTGGGTTATGTACTAGATGTCGTATAGATTCTAATGTTTCGTTACAACGCCATAAGGTAGGAATCACTACAGAAAAAGTATTCATTCGAAACCCCGATTTCTTCGGACATTCCAAGCTAAGGCGGTGTCTAGTCCAGTTGGTTTGATGTCATTAACAATAATGCGTTCTCCGACAGGCAAATCAAAGATAATTTTATCGTATCTTAGATTGAATCGCTTGAGTGCTTGTTTTGTCTCTTCTGCATAATAAGTGTTTCTAGCAGTGGTAAGAATTATGCAGTCATCTTGGGGAATTGTGTTCCACAGATCTTGTACGCCTGGTAGTAAAGTATCCTCGCCATCTTCCCATAGTCCTTCATGTTTGAAGATGGTTCCGTCAATGTCTATAAACCAAGTATGTGCTAATGTTGAAAGTTCAAATGGTATCATATCAAATAAAATTGGTGCCCCCTCCAGGAGTCGAACCTGGCACCTCTCGATTCTGGTTTGTGTAACTTTCGTTACTCCCTGGACTATGCCTTCACCATATCTTACGACTTAGGTGGGTGCCGTCTAGTCTCTACACCTTCCTGATATTTCTATTAGGCTTGGCTCGGCGTTGCCATATTTTTACACTTAGGTTTCACCGAATTTGACACCATCCCATATATAGTTTCCTAATATATGGCACAACATTTTCATGAGTCGATTGCTCTAACCATCCATGAGCTAAGGGGGCCTGTAAATGTTTTCTTTCTTATCTTGTTAATTTCATCTTCTTTAATTATATATAGTTTGTTTGGAAATTGCGACCATTTCGATTGATCTCTATCAGTTTCATAACCTTTTACTTCTACATAAGCATCTTCACAGACTAGATAGAAATCAGGAAAGTAAGTTCTGTTACCATTCCAATGGTACGAAAATCCTTTAGTATTTCTAACTATATTATACCCGTTTGATTGAGCCCATTTATAAAATTCTAGCTCCCAATTTCCTTGGAACTTTATACCGTTATACTCGATTTGCTTTGTCCTTCCTCTATTTGCAGAAGTGTAAGATTCAGGATGATTTTCAACAGCCAATTTCATTTTTTGACTGTGGAGCTCTCGCTGTTCATTTGTCCAAATTTGTGGGTTAATTTCTTGATGTTTGCTTATCTTTGCTTTTGTTTCCTCGGACATTATAGCACCATAGGTATATTGATTCGCTCCCTTTTTTCCTAACATTCCGTATGAAGGACTAACTCTATTTGGATTTTTAGGACAGCGAATTTGGTGATGTACATGTCCTCTTAAATTTTTAGCAGGCCTCCCGCAGTATTCGCACTCCATAATTTGGCTCCTTTAACATTATTTATGCCGAAGGAGCCAAACGCTTTACTAACTACTTAGTCAACTCCTTGAACGCCGTTGCCATTTCTAAAGCCAACATGTCCGCCTTGTGCTTCAATCCTCTCATAAAGATCTTCGAGAGTGATTGGTGCAAAATCTGTACACTCAACTGACACATTGTAATAGTTGGGATCAATCTCATCGCTGTATTCTACACAAGGACTGGTGCCAAGCCTGTCAATCTTACTGGGTCTGAGTACACGATTAGCATGAAGGTGTCCATGAATATTACAGCCAAACCTAGCAAGACTTGCTGGATGCACAGGCACATGACTAAAGATCATGCCATTGAGCACATGGTATGCACGAATGTCATCAAAGTAAGCCGCGTAATCATCAATTTTGAAGATGTCGTGGTTGCCTTTGATAAGCACTTTGCGTCCGTTGAGTCTGTCAAGGATTTTAAGGAACTTGCGATTGATCACAACATCACCAAGGTAGTAAACACGGTCGTTTGGACTAACCCGTTCGTTGTTGCGAGCAACCATGACTTCATTCATTTCTTCTGCCGAAGCAAAAGGCCTGAGTGGAGTACCATCTGCCCGCTTGAATACGGTACAGGTTTTTTCGTGCCCAAAGTGCTGGTCACTCCAAATCCATGTTTTTGACATTATAAGACCTTTCTGTGTTGCTGTTCAAAACGAGTAGCTGCCCTACGCCATTTACGCTGAATTGGCTCAGGTGCGTGACTACTCTTGTAGTGTAACACACTAAACACATAATGTAAATAGTTTTTGAGTGTCAAATCAAAATAAGGTCTGTAGTTATAATGGGAGATTTTGACTGGCAGCTTGACCCTGAATCCCCACCCAAACTGCCTAGGCCTAAACTTCTTCCCTTGGCGGTAGTCCGTTGCTGTGTTTGTCATTTGGAGTATCTAGATCCTGAAATAGTCTGCGTTCTTGTTGGGTGGGTTCCTTGAACATGCGTCGTGGATTGCTACACATTATGCACTTGGGATCGCCACAGTTCATGGCATGATGCTTGACCAATTTGTGCGGCTCCTTTACAGGCATACCATGCGACTTTGCTATCTGCACTTGTCTATGCACAGCGTTTTCGTCCTGTTGCCTACGCCGACTGTTCTTAATTTTGTCTTCGTCTTTACTCATTGTTGATATCGTACCTTGATCTTAGAAAAGTGCCAAGTGTGCCGCGACCGCTCCAGGCAATATGATCTACCTGTTGAGCACAATCTTCTACCACAAGTTCTACCAACCGAGCAATATCAGCTAAAGCAGGCTCACTGTGGATGCCATAGCGTGGTGCTGCGTATTCTGTGCGTAGCACACCAGCCGCCTGTGCCAGTTTAACGACTCTTGGGTTCAATTTCAAATCTCTCTAGTATTAACTTTTGAGCTGCTGCTAGAGCAGCGTTCCATGATGCTGTATCGTAAGGATTGCCATCTGTGCCTACTCCACTATAACCACGCAGATCCTGAATTTGATCAGCACTGGCTTCAGCTATGGCTCGGGCGAACTCCTGAACTTTGGCACGCCAAATTGGACTGTCGGCCACAGTAAAGTGAGTTTTATCTGCTATGTTTTTTATCAGCTGAGTCATATCTGAATCCAAAATGGTTGGCAATACGATGGCATAGAACATGCCCATCACTGTGTTCTCCGCGGTCTGGCACCAAGCGTAGTGTTTCTTGTATGACTA
>Ga0208784_1000160_pt1 | contig 34071 bp, 50 predicted proteins | sample DEB19_08_DNA_FD_184531 | JGI IMG/M metagenome (GOLD analysis project Ga0208784, IMG submission 184531) | Aqueous microbial communities from the Delaware River and Bay under freshwater to marine salinity gradient to study organic matter... | ecosystem: Environmental > Aquatic > Marine > Coastal ... | reverse complement strand
AACAAAAGCAACTCCAGTAACAGGTACTGTAGATACAGGAGCGACAAACTTTGATAAGCTTTTTAGTGACTACATAGGGGCAAAAAAAGATATTGCACCAGTTAATCAAGCAGACATATACAATCAGACAAGAAATGAAGCAGGTATTATAGAGAAACAGCAAAAGGTTAATAATTTAGCAGGTCAGATTAATGCTATAGTAACCAAGTCACAAGCAGACCAATTATCTGTCACAGGGCAAGGTAGAGGCGTTCCAGAGGCTATAATTGGAGGTATACAGGCTCAAATATCAAAGGAGGCGGCAATACAGTCATTACCATTACAAGCTCAATTATCCGCAGCACAAGGTGATTTACAAATGGCACAGCAACATCTTGATACGCTATTTAAAATCAGAGTAACAGACGCACAAAACCAATACGAATTTAAGAATAAACTAGTAGACTCTGTATTTGAATTTGCTAGTAAGAAAGAGCAGGCTAGGCTGGATGAACAGAAGGTACAAAATGAGAGAGCATATCAAGAACAAAAAACAAATCTTGATTTAATGAATGAATGGTCTAAAACTGCTGTAAAAACAGGTCAGTCATACTTAGTAGATTCATTTAATCAACTTGACGCAAAATCTAAAACATTTAGAAGCGATTTATCAAAGATAGTATCAAAAATAGATGACCCTACGGCAAGGTTAGATTTTGCTATTAAGAAGGCAGAACTTGAATATAAGAAAAAACAGACTGAATTATTAGGACAACCTACGAAGAAAGAATTACAAGCTAATGCAGAGCAATTAACAGAAGCTAAGGCAAGTTTGCCTGTTATGCAAGATAAAGTTGCTACCATAGATGTCCTAAAAGAACACCCTGGGCTTAATTCAAGAGTTGGAACAAATTTAGCGTCAAGAAGTGCTACAGGGTTATCAGGAAATCTTATAAAAGTTACATCTGTAGTCGGTATCCCTGGACTACTTAAAGATATTTATGCAGGTGCTACTGGAGAGGGTCAGGATTTTGCTGGAGGTGTCCATAAATTGCTTGGAGGCTTAACATTACAAAATCTTATTGACGCTAAAGCTAGAGGGGCTACATTTGGTGCTTTATCAGAGGGCGAACTATCACTACTAGCTAGTTCCGCTTCTGCGATAAACGACTGGGAGATAAAAGACGACAAAGGGATTGGTATGGGGGTATGGAATATTGATGAGGAGTCATTTAAGAAAGAAATGAAAACCATACAGGATTTAACAAATAGAGCTATTTTACTAAAAACTGGAACACTACTAGATACAAGCGAGCAGTCTTTACTAGATAACACATTTACTCCACAAAACATGAACACTAATCCAGCTAATTATTATTCTAACTAAAAAACAATGGCTTTTAATCAACAAGAACAAGATATAATAAAGTTTGGCTTACAAAATGGTAAGTCTAAAGAGGATGTTATTACTGCTATAACTAATTTTAGAAGTGGAGTTGTACCTAAACCAGCAGTACCTAAAGAGCCTTCATATACAGAACAGTTAAAGTCAGATTTAAACACGAGAGTAGATAGAACTGGTGAAATATTAAAGAGGCAAGATACGCCTATAGTCGAGAAAGGTATTCAACTACTTGGTCAAGGTACAGGTTTAGCTGCTAATCTAATAGAAAAATCCTTTGAACAAATACCAGGGGTTAAGCCGTTACTTGAGAAGGTAGGTAGTGGTATAAATTGGTTAGCTACATCTGATTACTCACCTGTGAAAAAACTAGGTGAGTCTATTGGTAATTCTATTGGTAATACTAAAGTTGTTGGAGATATAGTTGGATTATACGATACTGACCCTAACTTTAGAGATACAGTTGACGCAATAGCTAATATTGCAAGATTAGGAATGGATATATCGCCTATTGCTGAAAGTCCTGCTTTTATAAGAAATGTAACTAATAAAATATTAAATGTGGCAAAGACAACTGCTTCGGGGTCAGTAGACACAGCACCTTCTTTAATTAAGACCATAGACGAGGCATTTAATTCAGCTAAGGCACTAAAAGATGACATACAATTAACTGTTGCTAAAAAGAATGTAAACCCACAACTGGAGTCGTCTGCGAATAGATTATTTCTTGATGGTACAAAAAGATTAGAATCCCCAGTAGAGACTTATGATAAATATTTGGTTCAATCTAAAAAAGCTCTAGGGGATATTAAGGCAGACCCTGCAATTTCAGAAGTTGGTAGTAAAATGGGTGACGCTTTTGATACTGTTGTAAAACAAAGACAGTCTGTTGGTAAAGTGTTAGGGAAAGAACTCAAGGCAAATGGAAAGATTAAAATCGATATTTCAGATACTAGAAGTAATTTACTAAATGAACTAGACAATAGCGGTCTTTCATATAGTCCAAAAACAAACGAACTTACTTCATTTCAAGGCTCTAGGTTTGCACCAGAAGAAGTCTCTATGCTTAATGATTTTGTAAAGAGCTTAAATACGCTAGGAGATAATCCTACAGTTTCACAAATAGATAACTTTATAGCAAGGACCCGTACAACACTTGATTTTACAAAGGGTAAAAGCGGCGTAATGGGAACTACAAATGCAGAAAGAATAATAAACGGAGGTGTCGCTAAGCTAAAGGAGACACTTAATCCTAGTGTAAATGGTAATACTGCACTATCAAAGTATTGGAGAGCGAATAATGCGTATTCAAAGCTTTCTGATTTTATAGATGAGGGTAGTACATTTCTAGGTAAAAAAACATTATCTGGAGATTATGCAAAAGACGCTAGTGTTGCTAAAAGCTCTGTTCAGTCTATTCTTAATCAAGGCAAAAAAGACTTTATGATAAAGTTGGAGGCACTTACTGGATATCCAGCAATAGATGACGCTGTGCTTGCATTACAAGCCATGAAAGACGCTGGAGACTTTAGAGGACTCTCATTATTACAGGCAATGTCTGATTCAGGCGGTATACCAACATCTAAAGCAGGATTTACCCAGCAAATACTGGATTACACAGTCAAAAAGGGAGGAGAGTTTGTTGCAGGAACTCCAGAACAGCAGACAAGAGCCTTGCTTCAAGACCTATCAAATAAGGCACAAAGCCCTAAACCGATAAACACTAAAGCAAAACCAACAGCAAGTGCTGGAGATAAGACTAATAGTACTAACCAAATTAATAACCCCATGTCTGATACCATACCACAGAAAAAAGGTATAATCCAGTCAGCTGTGGATAAGTATAAAAGTATACCAAATAAGCAAGGAGGATTTGTAAGAATCGGAGGTAAGACATTTAAAGAAATACCAGAGGCTACAAAGAAAGAAATGATACAGGTAATAGACTACCTTAATCTTAAACAACCATACAATAAAGCAATAGAGTATAATATATCTAAATTGCTACCAAAGTATTCTATAAGCCAAGACTGGTCAAACGCCAAGATAGCAGATACATTAGAAAAATTAGTAGAGCGTACTAAAACAAAATAACAATGAATGAAGCCAACTCAAAACAAAATAATGTTGTAAACGAGAGACTACTAGCTAGGCTTGATAGTGTAATTCAATCTATTGATAGCGGGGCTGTGCAATCAGATGAATTTGCTAGAGCAATTAAGGCAATCTTAAACGTTGTAAAAGGTATTAAGCTAACTTTAGAGTCTGATATAAGTCTTTTAAAGACAGGTCATGAAGATAAGATATTAGAAATAAACGCTGATATATCTCAGTTAGAGGACTTTATGAGAGAAGTAGAAAGCACGTCTACTGAATACACAAAAGAGCAGGTTTTAAAACTAGAGGACAGGATAAAGTCTAGTATTAAAGACATAAGGGACTCTATACCTAATATGCCAGATTTGTCTGATATAAATAGTCGTATAGAAAACGCCTATAAGAAGTTTGAGGAAATAGAAAATAAAAAGCCAGAGGAAATAAAAGCTACTTTTATAAGAGACAGGCTAGAGTCATTACAGGACGAAGATAGATTAGACGCTTCGGCAATTAAGAATTTAAAAAAGTATATTGATATAGAATTGTCTAAGATAAAGACAAGTGGAAAGACTGTATATGTTGGAGGTGGAAGTTCAGGTGGAGGTAGAATAGTTAAAAGTTATGACTTATTTTCTCAACTTAATGGTGTACTGAAAACATTTTCATTACCTGCTTTTCACCGTGTTATATCTGTACACAGTGCCTCATTTCCATTTTCATTTAGAGAAAATGTTGATTACACCACAGACGCTAGTGCAATGACTATAACTTTTACATCAGAAATAATTCCGCAGGAAACTTTGGCTACTGGTCAGACTGTGACCGTTGTTTATTCGGAGGCTTAATTATAAAAACATGAAATATATATACACACTATTAATTGCACTTTTAATTCCACAAGTATCTTTTGCCGCACCGACAAATAATACAACATACACATCAATCGGAACTACAACATCTGGTTGGTTTAATGCTACATCTACTACTAAAGCCTCCACCTTCCCACTAGCCTCTACTACTGCTATAAGCTCAACAGGTAGTGCGTGGTTTGCGACAGATGGGGGGAAAGTGGGTATAGGCACTACAAGTCCAGGTCAAATGCTCTCAGTTGCTGGTGACATACTCGGTAATAATATTATTGGTCAGTACTTCACTGCAACATCATCTACAGCAACATCAACATTTGCGGGTAGTGCAACGTTCGGTGGAAATCTTGCAATTTTGGGAAATGATAAATATATCGCATTAAGAAATGGTGCTATTAATATTCTAGATAATTCTGGTAATACAAGATATGAGGCAAATGGAGATGTGGATTTACGTTTTGACAAGGATAATAGCGGAAATGCTGGTGATGGTTTTAATGTTCAGGATGGGTCAGGGGCAACTTATTTGAATATTGATAATAGTGGTAATATGAGTGTTTATAAGTCAGGTGGTACAGGAAGTTATTTTGATTATGCTACAGGCAATGTCGGAATTGGAACAACTACACCAAATAGCCTACTAGATATTGCAGGAGCTACACCAACTCTAACAATAAGTGATACAACCGCCTCTATTGGTAGTGGTGGTACTTATGGAAACTTAGACTTCTATGCTTCTGATACATCTCAGGCTGGAGTAATGGGTAGAATACGAAGCCTAGCTTCTCCAGGGTCATTTGGTAATGCAGGAGAACTAGCTTTTTGGACATATAACTCATCAGGTGGTATTGCAGAGAGAATGAGGATTACAACTGCTGGCAACGTCGGTATTGGTACAACAACTCCTTCAACACTACTAAACTTGTATGGTAGTGCCCCTATCATTAAGATAGCTAATTCTAATTCTGGTAATATAGCTGGTTTAAATATTGATTATCTAGGATTAAATAAGGCTGTTTTTACAGCTAATATGGCGACTGGTGAGGTAAAGATTGGAGGTTCAACAAATGGTTATTTCCCTACATTTTATTCACACGGTAGTGAGGTTATGAGAATTGGTACATCTGGAAACGTTGGAATTGGTACAACAACACCATATGCAAAGCTTTCTATCACAAACACAGGTTCTGACCCATCATTTGTTGTAGAGGATTCAACATCTCCAGATACTACACCTTTCATTATTGATTCAGCTGGTCTTGTAGGAATTGGTACATCTACACTTACTTATACCCTTAATGTTCAAGGAACTTCAAACTTTGTAGGTACTACATATTTCCATCCTACTACCGACCCTACAAACACATCAAGAGGTGTATCTATTACGCCTAGCGGAACTGGTATTAGTACATTAGATGTATGGGGTAACTCTGGAGGAGGATTGCAAATAAAAGGTTGGTCGACTGGTTCAGGTATAAGTACTGCTCAGATATTTATAAATCCATCTACATCAGGAATGAATCCATATATTGATTTCCTTACTGGAATATCAGCCGCTTCATCTCGTATGAGAATATTGGATACAGGCTTTGTAGGTATCGGTACAACAACACCATATACAGCACTGGGCGTAATGGGACAGGTAGTTATGACTAACTTCTTCGCTACATCAACTACGGCTACATCAACAATTGCTGGAGGTTTAACTGTACAAGGCATTACATCAAATCCTGCTATTGAATACGACCTATCTACAACAATGGTAACTATGCCTAATGTAACTCTTGGTGGCTTACAATTTGCACCAGATTCAGGCTTGGTAACTCTTGCAGATATGCCAGTTACATCAGATACAGCCGACGGTACTACTACAGGTTATGGTTTTAATTTAAATGGTACATCACAACTCTTCATCTCAGGACTTGGAGATGGGCTTGGTTATCTAAGACAAGTGGGAGTAGGTATTGGTACAACTTCACCTATGGCTAAGCTTGCAATATTACTTGGTACAACTACCGACCCATTACTAGCTTTTGCAATTGCTTCTACTACATCTACTTTTGCAACAAGTACTTTGTTCTCAATTGATAACAGAGGCTCAGTAGACATAGGTACAAGCACTACAAATACAAATATACTAAATACATTTACAACAGGAACTACTACAATATCAGTTGATAGTAATTCATTGACACAAGGAAGTTGCCTAGAATTAAAGGATTCAGATGGTACTGGTTATACGTATATAACAGTTAATAATGGTGTACTAACCGCAAGTGCTACATCTTGTAAATAAACACAATGAAAAAACTACTACTCTTACTACTACTCTTAATACCAACAATTACGAAGGCTGATACCAATGGGCTTGTAGGCTATTGGAGCTTTAATGAAGGTAAGCAGGGTATCGCACATGATTATAGTGGTAACAGGAATGATGCTACTGCGACCAGTTCGATAAACTGGACAACAGGCAGGTTGGGTAATGGGATATTATTCCCTAGTGGTACGCAATTACTTACGGCTGGTACTGCTCCACAATTAAGTGGTACAGCATTAGGTCGTAATGTAACATTTAGTGCGTGGGTATATCCTACTTCATTTACCGACCATAGTTATCACACAGTTATAGCTAAAGTCTTTACTGCGAATTGGTGGTTTGGTTTGTACACTACAACTGGAAGAATACAGACATGGGTAGGCGGTCTAGCAACTCAAAGTACAGGCTCAATACCGTTAAATAAATGGTCACATATAGCCTCTACATGGGATGGTGCAAATGTTAGATATTATATAAATGGTGTGCTTGATTCTACCGTTGCGAATACTAACGCTCCTGTTGGTAGTTCAGCTAAGGTAACTATTGGTGCAGACTTTAATGCAGGTTCAAGTGCTCCATACAACTACTGGTTTACAGGCGTAATGGATGAAGTAAAGATATACAACCGTACTCTTTCCCCTAAACAAATACAAAGTGAGTATCAGGCTGGGCTAACCATCCTAAACGACATTTCAAATGACAAGCTAGTCGCACATTGGAGCTTTAATGAGGGGACAAGTACTTTGGTTCATGACATTAGTGGTAATAATATAAATGCAACTACAACTGTATCAAACTGGACTGCTGGTAGACTTGGTAAAGCACTGAATCTTACAGGCGCATTAGCCGACTATGTTCAAATACAAAATAATAAACTAAATGTTTCTGGTAACAAGCTAACTTTAAGTACTTGGGTTTATCCTAGAGCATTAGCTAATTTATCCAATGGTAATGGTGTAATATCAAATGGTAATAGTGTTAGAAATGATGGGAATTATGAAATATTATTAATACAGTCAAGTAGTAATAATTATGCTTTTTTTAGAACAGCACTTACATCTGTAAATACTGCTTTAACAGGTACTAAAGTGTTGCCATTAAATAAATGGTCACACATTACGGCAGTTTATGATGGTGCTAATGCGTACCTTTATGTAAACGGTGTACTTGATGTATCACAAGCAAGAACAGGCAATCTTACTACTGATGGAACTTTAACTAGAATCGGTCGCAGACATGTAAATGCTAACCCAGACTATATCAGTGAAGCATTTGATGATATGAGAATTTATAGTCGTGCATTATCAGCAGATGAGGTTCTAAGACTATATAAATCAGGTGAAACAATAGTGCAAGAGTTTGGAAATAATACAGGCTTACTCGCCTATTACCCATTAGATGAAGCAACTAGCACCACAATGGCTAAGGACTATTCGGGTAATAACAATAATCTAAGACTTATTGCTACGCCTACATGGGTATCAGGCAGAGTTGGTTCAGCTTTAAACTTCAATGGTATTTCACAAATGGCTTCATCTACTAGAAACCTCGGTATAGTAGGTAATGCCGAGTTTACAATGTGTTCTTGGATATACATGGATAGAACAACTGTACCGACAGGATACGAGTCATTTATGGGGAATGATTCTACTGGTACTACAGATAGGGGTTTATCTATGACGGTTCTATCAGCACGCCCAGCAGTGGACTTTTGGAATAATAGATATAGGGCAACAAATGCACTTTCCCTTAAAACATGGCATCACGTTTGTGGTACAAAAGTAGCAGGTACAATATCACCAAATTCAAAAATCTATGTAAATGGTGTAGTAGTTTCTGGTGCGGTTGAGGGAACAAACTCAACGCCTAACATTCTAGATGCCCCTGCTGTTGTCGGTAGACTTTCAGCCAATAGCACCTATTGGTTTACAGGTAAGGTTGATGAGTCAAGGTTCTATAACCGTGCTTTATCTGCTTCAGAGATATATTCTCTGTATAAGTCGGGTTCAGCTTTTATTAAATAATTTTAAATATATATGAATGAAATAACAATAGAAAAAGTATCAGATAGAGAGTATAAAAGAGTTGAGACTATACCAGCAACACCAGAGCAAATAATTGAGACTGTGGTCTCTCTTGATGAAGTTAAGAGTCAATTAGCTTCTATTGAGACGGATATAGTTACATGGACAGGTTATCGTGCTACACCACTTGCAGAGCTTGCAAAGATAGACGGAAAGATACAGGAACTAAACGATACAAAGGCTAAGCTAATTGCAGAATTAGATAGTGCTAAAAAGAAAGGAGTAGTTGAGACACCACTAGAGGCGGTAGTAGAGGAAACACCAGTAGAGGCGGTAGTAGAGGAAGCACCAGTAGTTATTGAATAATTATGAATCGTGGAGAACTTACAAATAACCTTATAGGAAACACTCTTGAAAGACATGAAGAACTCATGAAGATAAATGGTGAACACATGTCGCATATTAGAGCAGACTTAACAGAAGTTAAGAATATTTTGGTTAAGAACGCAGAGGATACTAAAACATACAGAAAAACAGTCGATGAACACATGGCTAGGGTTGAACCTATTATAAGTGCCTATGAGAATGAAAAAGAAGCTAAGGAGTATTTAGACAGCAAAGGTGAAAGTATAGTTAAATGGTCAGCTAGAATAGGTGCAATTGGTTTTATAGGTTCATTATTCTTATATTTATTAAAGAAATTCCTATGAATCATACAAAAATTCCCCAAAATTTCATATATCCAGAAATAACACCTAAGCATTATCGCTTTGGTTCTAATCAAATAGAAGCAGATGATTTGCGTGAAGATGGTGATTGGAGAGGTTATCTACCAGAGCCAGAAGACCAGAATAAATGGGGGGTTGAGTCTTCGTCATGCTATGTGTTTAATCAGTTGTCAGCAATAGCAACACTTATTGAGGAGCAATATCAAATATTAAATAGTGACTTTTCAGCAAGGTTTAATGCTCTACTATCTAATGGTACACCATATGGTGGAGACCCATTAAAGGGAGCAGAGTCCATTACAAATGATGGTGTTATAAAAGAAGAACTATTACCATTTCTTGAAAACATTAAAAAGTGGAGTGAGTATCATTCCTTTGTAGGAAGTGATGAGGAAGCGTGTAGAAAAGCTGGTCAAGAATTTCTTGAGGATTGGGAACTAAAATATGACATTGTTTTCGATAGGAATGACAGTATAGAAGATAAATATATTAAGCTAAGAAAAGCGTTAAAAAAGAGTCCTGTTCCTATAGCCGTATATGCTTGGGTTGAGAATGGTGGAGTATATATAAAGCCAAAAGGAACAGAGGATAATCATCTAACATTATGTGTATACCTTGATGAACAGAACCGTCCGTATTATTGGGATAGTTATTCACCATATTTAAAGGTGGGAGAGCCGTTTTATGACTCTTCGTTTGCTATGAGATGGAGTGTTAAAAAAAAAGCTAAAGAGCCATCTTGGTGGGATATATTATTAGCTAATTTAAAGAAATACTATGAAAGACTTTTTAAAAAACTTATATAAATATCTGTATAACACGGAGATACTACCCGTCCCCGCAATGCCTGTGGTTGCTCCAAAACTGCCTCCAGTTAAGAGTAATAGTGAGAAGTTCATGGATATATGTTTAGAGGCTTATGGGACAGACCCTACGCCAAAAGATGAAGTGCCAGACGAGGTCAGTTGTGTTTTTAGCATTACAACTCTTTTAAAGAAACTTTACCCAGATTTCCCAATACTTGATTATACGCCTACAATGTTAAGGCAATTACAATCTGATAAGAGATTTAAAGCCACAACAGAGTTCAAAGAAGGTAATATAATTATAAGTGTAACTAACACAGGAAACGGAAGATGGCAAGGTCACGTAGGTACTTGTGCAAAAGGTGGTAAAATTCTAAGCAATTCATCTCTGACTGGAGAATGGTCAGATAAATTTGATAATTTGAGTTGGATTCAAAGATACAGTAGAGAGTCGCAACTTGCCACATACCTGTTTGAACTGGTATAATAATGTCATGAAAACAATTATACAAGAACATTTGGTTTCAGCATTACAAACGTTTTTAGCAACATTTTTAACTACAGTAGGTGCAACGATTTTGCTTGCAGACAGCATACAATGGACTGCTTCATTTTGGTGTTCAATCCTATTAGTAGGAGTTCGTGCTGGAGTAAAAGAATTGTTTGCACGTTTTGCCTCACCAAAGCTGGGGGGTAGAATTTAACAAAATAATACACTTCACTTAGCTGTGGAATGCTCTTTCAAACTCGCGGTACAATTTAATAATTTGAATGATAATTATGTTTTAAATTTCTGAAGTCAACTATCGCTGTTCGTGACTCGTCCACAGTAGTCACCCTCAGCTAAGTGAGGTGTATAAAATATATGATAAAAAATACAATAATTATATTATCAATAATATTTATAGGGTTTCTGTTATTTACATTCTCAAGAACTGCTTCTTATGAAGCTCCAAATGATTCTGTAAGTGCGGTAGAAACACCCTACCCTACATTTATTCCTTGTGAAAATGATGGCTGTAAGGGATAATTAAACGGGAGAAAGATGACTCCCTGATAATCTAATTGCAAAATAACCCCCTACCGTAAGATAGGGGGCTTTTGCGTTTATGGTCTACAAACTTCAATGTGTCGATATACATGAAATTTGAGATGACACTCTACTGAACACCAGTAGTCACTGTCTTTGTAGACTGCTTGTGTTAGGAAGAACATACGACCGCATTTGCATTTCATTTGGTACATATTTTTCTCCTTACACAAATGAATTCGTAATCTCTATCCAGCCATTTCTCGTTTAAGATGGCACAGATAGTCGGTGGTGTCAAGTTTGAAAATAGGGCGTGAAAATGCTGGTGGTCTGTCGCCTTCACAATTGAGATGTTACTCTCATGATTTGTTCCCCCTAGACTGACACACTTTCTATGGTGTCTGGATTCTCCTTTCTGTATTTTTATTCTTCTAAGACTTTTTGAACCATGCCTTCTTTGCGAGCGGGACATAAAAGACCTTTGGTTTAAGTTGTACTAATCTAAATATATTATACCATGCTTCGTATCTTTTTAAGTGTTAGATACGCAGACATATTAAAATGTTCACACCACTGGCTTAGTGTCTTTTGTTTATTATGATAAGTTAAAATTAAATTGTCCTTTCTATTATTTGCTTGTTCCTTGTAGGTAGACCATTTGCAATTGCTTGGTGAATAATTACCAAGACTGTTTATTCTATCAATGGTGGTCTGTTTTATTCCATGTTTTATTGTATGCTTTACATAACTTTCATACATTAAATCATAAAAAGACTGAAAGTCTTTAAATTCATTTTTTATACCAAGTTTACCGTAAAACCTATACGAAATATGTTTCTTGTTATGACACCTTTCGTTTAAATTAAAGTATGTTTGGTAAAACCTAGTTCCAAACATTCCATGTTTGTAGTTCCAGTATCTATCAGCTCCTTTGATATGTCCTACCTTCTTTATCTGTTCAATAGTATAGCAACCACAACTATTTACGTTTTTATTACTAATATTTTGGTTTAACCTTGTTAGTATCTTTCCACAATCACATTTACAAATGTATGCTTTTCTCCATTGTCCACCAACAAAAATTGAATCCGTCTTTTTTATTACAACTAGCCTACCGTATCTTTTGTTTATTTTATCCATTGTGAGTATATAATAGCACACATCATGGCATTATTATAGCACTATTTATTTACTTTAATGTATGCTACTATATCTACGGATACAGAATTATCCACGTTAGTCTTCTCCGCAAGGAGGTGAACACCTTTCTACAGAATAGGAAGGTGTTTTTTTATTTTCAAGTAAATAACTAATTTCATTTATCAATGGGTGGTTAAATAACTTATTACCTCTTTTACTATTACAGTCACCACATATCATTCTTATATTAGGAATATAATGTCCAAATATCTTTTTATTCTTTTTAGTCAATATATGACTATACTTTATTTTAGCTTTATCTAGTTTACGAATATAAGATACAGGCACTATATGGTCTTTAGTTAATTTATCTACCTCTCTTTTGCATAAATTACATACTAATTTCATATAAATATATTAGCATAAGTTATCCACTTCCCTATGTGCATAACTAGGTATACAATTAAATACTGAAAGGGTTCTTTAAAACTATGAGCAAAAATATGAAGATAGCATGTGACTGCTGTAACGCTATGGTGTTTCAGCACCAACTAACAATATTCAATGGTGAGGGTTACTGCCCTATTTGTACCGACCTCAATGCCGTTATGCCACAGGCAAGCGAGACAGCACAAACTATCGGGCAAGATACACTACTGCCATTTGAACATCAACACGCAGAATAAATGCACCTCACTAATCACAAGTGCTTGAACTGCGGTAAGGTATTCACCTCCGCCGACTTCAAGTATCCTAAGACTGCCGTTAGACATCATCAGAAAGACTACTGTTCACATACTTGTAAGTCAATCTATGAAATCAAATCTGTTAATTTGGCAATGGAAGCGTGCAAGGTTTAGTCTCATTTTCATGGTGAGCCTCTATCTACTTCTCATATTCATGGCACTTACCGACCATTATCTTCGGTAAAAAACAAAACCCCTATTTACTAGGGGTTATTTTTCTGACTACTAATTTATGTGTCATCCTATTGTCTCTCCACCTTGAAGGGTATGTTGGGTCATAGGCAAGTTTCCCATTCTTATATACAACCATGTGACTATATCTTTTCCATACAAGTGAATCGCCAACTATAATATGTGTTCCTCTCTTTGGTGGAGTTTTACATAACTCCCACCATACAATATATCCTTTTCTTTTCCAGTAGGAACGAAATCTCTTACTCCAAGACTTTCCGAACTTCACAAACAAAGGAACATGCTCTGGATGGATATTTAGGTAATAGCCTACACAGTCAGTCATACAACCTTCGTATCTTCGTATGTAACTATCTGTTTTTTTCATATTATTTATTCTTTTGAAAGACAGGGAACTATATTGCAGGATTTTGACACCATAATTCTGTACAGAATTATTGTTGCCCTATTGATTATTCAAGCAAAATCCAACAATACAGCTCTCTGGCTTACAAATTACTCTCACTATTCTGGGGAGTATGCACTGTAGTTGAAGCTACAAAGTATACTTGCCCATCACGCTGTTTTAATACGTGCCCCAGAAGAGCAAGAGCAATCTGCTTTTATTATAATATATCTTTTTGTTGTTTGCTATTTTAGTTGTTTAATCTTATCAATCCACCAATCAGCCATATTACCGACTCCAATATATTTCTCATCTCCACTATCATTTGACCACATAATACTATCTGCAAAATCTTGAAATTCTTTTCGCAAATTTTCTTCCCAGTGTGTTGTTGAATCTTTACTGTGTGTCATTTTAGTTTCCATCCTTCATATTCTCCTAAGTTTGTAAATTCTAGCGGTCTATCTAATGGAACAATATACGCAGGTTTCACTCCCGCACAATAATCAAGAGCCTCTTTGTAAGGCAATGTATCATTACTGTCTTGAACATCAATAAGCCAGTCACATCCAGAACAACTACCATAACTACCTATAAAATAATATAACTTATTTTTGTCTTTTAGAATAGCCAAGTATTCTCCTTGATAGCCTCCATCCTCTTCAAAGCTAACAAGCTCTAAGTCATTAATTTTGGGCAATTACTTCTCCATAATTCTCTGCTTTTATTGATGTTTTTTCCATTTCTTTTGCTTTATAGGGTTAGTCAACTAATTCTTCTAATAATTTATTCCAATTACGCTTATCTTTACCGAGGATATAATTTCTACAATATAGATTTTTTATATTCTCAAGTAGTGCCCTGAAATTAAGGTCTTGTGAAGAAGCTCCCTCAATTAGTCTAGAGTGACCAACCACACCAAGACTGGGACGAATTAAATCATCTAGCAAGTCTCTTTCAAGCGACGTTATTTGACCATCTCTGAATGATAGACGTTTTAATATCTCATCAGCTATCTCCATATCTAAGCCAAATAGTTTTTCAAGAGTTTCCTGTTTATTAGTAAACTGAGCAGAGCCTATCATCTGATTGTATTGTCGCAATTTAGCAACCAATTCACCGTCTTTCATACTGTTAGCTTCTTTCTTTGTCATTTTAATTTATTTAATCCTGCTTTTGTTAATTTAAATTCGCCTTTTTCATCGTAGTAACCATGTAAAGCATTTACTGTATAATTCTCATCTCTTGGTGACTCTTTCCTTTCTTTAGCTTTCTTTACTCTATACCGTGCCTTTATGGTTTCCTTATACTTTTCTCTATACTTATCTACTGCCTCTCTGTTCTTTCTTCTGTACTCCAGTAACTCTTCTTTAGTTTTGCCTCGCCTCTTTCTGTAATATTCTCTTTCATACTTCCTTACCTTTTCTAAATTCCTTTCTCTGTATAAGCGAGAGTAAAGCATATGCTTAAATCGCTTTTCTTCTGCTGTCTGCTTTACTCTTTTCTTTCTTACTTTGTGTAACTGTACTTCTGGGTTTTCTTGAAGATATTTTTGTAGTCTTTCTTCTTTGGTCATTAAATTAGTATATCTTTTGTAAAATACTTTCTACTAATTTCTCGCACAGGTATGTGTATGCTTCTTCGCTTTCTTTGGTTAGTGTTATACCTGCATTTGTAAGTACATAGTGAGTAAGGTGTAGACATTCGTGAGTAACCAGTCCAACGGTATCAACCAAATCACCACAGTGTGATATGAGCATAATATAACCTTTAGGTAGTTTCGTGTACAACCTACCCCCTCCATCCATCTCATAATCATCTTTGTAAAGCTCTGCATTTTCTGAAACGTGCTTTTGAACCAATAGTGAGTTAGCCGTCTTATGCTTTTTTATTTCATTTAAAGCGTCAGAAAACTGTCCATTTACTACGACAATACAATCTTGGCTATATGGTTCTACGCTTAGAATAAATACAATTTTCTTTCCTATTTTTCTATTTTCTTTTTTCATATTTTCATATTTTTAATCCTCTGGTACTTCTCCTAACTTAGCATTTTTTAGGACTATATATGTTATTACTAGAAATACTATTAGTGCAATTATTAGTATATTTTCCATCTTATTTAATTAATTTTATAACCTCAACTGTTAATGCTATGTAAACTATACTCACTGTAACTGTTAGAAGAAGTTTTTGAGGGGTGGACATATTATTTCATAATTAAATCCTCTGTCTCGTTATAAAATTCCCTTCTAGCTAGTACAAAATCATTCCTTGCTTTCTTTAATTCCTTTGAGGCTTCATCATACTTGTTACTAGCATTCACAAATTCCTGTCTTGTTTTTTTTAACTGTTCTAATGTATCTATTTGTTTATACATTGTTTTATTTAATTATCCTCACTTGCTATTTTACTTTCCTCTTTTATATACTCTTGCTTTTCTCTCCCTTCGCTTTCTATTTCTGCTTTGTATGGTTCATTGTAATAATCTTCTCGTGTGTACATGTTATTTGAATATTAATCTAATAAACTTTATTATCTTATTCTTCACCCTTCTCACGCGTAACTCACGATATATATTTGAATGTTTTATTTGCATAATTTTATTTTTCCTCAGTCCGATACGCCTTGCGAGTGTATCGGGCAAAAGACACAAGGCACTTAATAATTTGCATAGAAGTACTTTTAATTAAAATCTGGCGAGTAACCGAGTATAGTACAAGACTTTACAAAGTTACCGATGTTTTATTTCTAAATACTTCTATAAATACATTATAGCGTGGTAGGCATACCAGTGCAAATAAGTTATCCACAGGTATTCACAGTTACTAAAACGGAAATCTACTCATGTAATCATCTATCAATTCTCTTACTAATTCGCTTACTGACTGCTTATTTCTCTTTGCTACCTTATTCAAGTATTTTATTTGAGCAGGTAGTAGTAAAGGTCTTAAATATTTATATTTCTTTGTTGCCATGTTTATTTGATATTTTAATAAGTTCTATCCAATCTTCCGAGTTAATTACCATAAGCCAGTTTTTTTCTGGCATACCATCAAAGTGAATTGCTAATACAGGACTGTTGTGAGCAATACTGCTATCTCTTGCCACTTGCTTCCAAGCCTCTTTTAAGTTTATTTTTTTAACAGTTTTTACTTCAATTGTTAAGTCAAGATTATTTGCAATATCGCCTTTCCATACAGAGCCTCCTGACATACTATTTCTAAACGCCTTGATTCCATTCTCCATTAAGAAATGTGAAAAGTTATGTTCTCCTGCGTTTCCTTTCTTTTTTGCGTTTACCATGTTTTTAAAATTCTGTAATATTACCTTTTGGTTTTTCTAAATTTGAGTGTATTGTTTGTATATCAAACTCCTCTTTGTTATTAGCCTCTGGAATAATTATCCCCATAGGGGCAACCTCCGCTCTTATCCTCTCTATGTAATTTCCAAAATCTGCTTTACTTAATTCCGTAGTGCTTGCAGGTACTTTAAATTCTTTACCCATTACCTTTTTAAATTCAGGTGGTAGGCAAACTCTCTTAAAGTACGCATGTAAGTCATTGACTGTATCACCATTATAATCTGATATTGTTTTGTATACAACTCCCCATAGATAAGAGTTTTGGTCAAGACTTCTTTTGCTCTTTTCTTTTTCTATGGTTACAACATAACTACCTTTATATCCTTTTTCTTGATTATTTTGTAAGAATTTTGATAAAGCTAGTTTGTTATTAAAGTCTAGTTTTACTATTAACTCTTTTTCTGTTGCTTTAGCGTAAAATATCATACATATTACCTTATTTGCTAAAATGGAACATCATTTTCATCAGTGCTGTCTGTTTGTAAAATATTATCTGTTTCAGGCTTCTGTTCTTCTTTATTCTTAAACATTAAACCATCTCCAATTATTTTAGACTTAATCTTATTAGCCTTTTCCTCTTTTGTCTGTGTCTCTGCTATAAAATGAGTTTTATATAACTGATAAGTGTCACCATCTTTTATCAGCCTTGTTTCTTTTAATGGTACAAGTTCCAAATCTAATATTTTCTTTGTAATTGTTTCACCATCTTTTGTTGTAAATGTTTGTGTTATGATTTTTGTTTTATCAATCTTACTCACATCTAGCTTTAGTATTATTTTTTGATTTTGCATTTTTGAATTTTTTTAACTTCTTTAATAAATCTTTTATACTCACTTATTTCATCTTCCGCCCATTTTATCAACTTATCAACTTCTTTCTTTGTCCTTAACTTACACATTTTCTGTGCATATTGTTCTGCTGTCTCGTCATATATCATATTATCTTTTCCAATGTATTATTTACTTCACTTATAAATTCTTCCACTTTTAATTTTGCCTCTGCTATCTGTATTTCATAATCCGACCTTTTAATTGTAATTATGAAAAACGGAATCTTACTAATGCGTGGGTCGTAGAATACAAAATCTCTTTCTTTCAAATCGTCATTTACTACAAATCCACTAATCGCTTGTGCTACATATTCCTCTGGTATTTGCTGTGTAAGATATGTTTTTATATGTTTTGCACTTGATAGACATTTTACCTCAATGTCTTTTTCGTATATGCCGTTATTTTGCTCTATAAGAGCGTCTGGCGAATAGCCTAGCCATTTGTTATCTTTTCGTTTTACTAGTCCTATAAGCGAGATTTTTGCGTTTGTTTGTGTTTTATACTCCTTTATGGCTTCACTTTCTAGCCTTACGCCCCTATCCATAGCACTTTCATCAGAATTTGCCTCTGTGGATAGTCTTTCTGCTAGAATTTCATAAAAGTAAGTTTCTCTAACTTTTGGAGTACCAATGACACTTTTTAATCCTGTGCCTGTTACCACTCCAAGTCTAGCACTATGCCAGTCTTCCGACCTTTGTTCTACATCAATAAGTTCAATATTATTTTTTGTCATTGTATTTTTGCATGTTAAACTCGTAACTAGCTTTTACATCTAAATTATCCCTTTCCGACTGACTTAACTCCAACCAGATTTTTCTTAATTCTTGTTTACTTTTTGAATTTTCAATTTGTTCAATAATATCTAATATTTTAGTTGTTTCTATTTGAGCATGTAGTCTATCTGCATAAACTATAAAGTCTTTTCTGTTTAAGTCTTTTCCAAATATTCTACCAAACTTTTCTGCTGCGTCTTTTATTGCGTAGCTTTCTGCCGCAGGTGTTCCTATTTGTATTGCACTTGAGTTCATCTTTTCAAAATTTGTAGCACCTTGTCCTTTTTGTACTTGTATTGGCATTGCACCAACTCCATCTTGGTAATCCATATTTCCTGTAATAGGATTTTGTACAGAAAGTCTTACTGTCACTACCACACTGTTTGCGATTAGCTGTACTGATTTTATTTCAACACTCCACTTTGAAAAAATCATTGTCAAAAGATATTCAACCCTTTCAATCGGGAGATATTTTAAATTCTTTACAAAGGGGTGTGTCTTTACCCATTCAGTTTTTGGCTCACTGTTTAATATTATATTAAGTTTGTTTTGCTTAATAATTTCTATCTTATCATTATAAATTTCTTGTATTGTTGGAAGTAAGTTAGCTGTTTTTTGTTTTACTACTGCTATTTTTTTCATAATCTTTATTTATAATTGATTTTGTAATTGACCTTTTTGTATCTATTTTGATTTGTTGTCTTTTAGCTTCAAAAAGTAGATGTTTTATTTTTAATGGTTTTTTGGAATAACGAAATAAATTTACATCAAATGATTTCTGTACTAATACTGTTTCTTCATCGTTGAGTATAAATACATATATTTTGTGTTTCTTTCGGCTTAACATGTGGTTATACTATCTTCTAATAATTCTTGCTGTTTCATTCTTAGTGCTTGGCTCGCCCTTAGAAGTCTATACCTACATTTCTGCAACTTTGCTTTAATGAGGTGTTCTTCTGCACAAACACTAATATGTTCCTTTACTGCTTCACTATATTCTTTTATTTCTTTATCCATGTGTATACAATAGCATGAGTAGGCTTACTTACAAAGTAAAACTGTGGATAAGTTATTTCAGTAATTTAATTTCTGATAGTGGGATATTTGTCTTTTCTGGAAAATTTATTGCAGTATCTTTAGCCAAGTAAAGAATGTCTCGTATTTCTTTGTCTATCCCTTTTTGCTTCAGTTGGTTAAAATCATCTCCATCTAGTTGGTGGTCGTCATTCCATCCCATCGTTGCATTATAATCAGGTTCTATCCCTTGAATGCTACTACCTAATAAAGCAACTCCATTACTAAATACTCCTCTTTGGTCTGGATTTAAGAATAAATAGTAAGCTTTATGAGCTTCATCAGCGTTTATTGTGTAATGTTGGTCTTTTCTAAAACCTGTTATAAGTTTAATTTTAAATTTATTCATGTGAATGCTATTTTTGGTTTCTTCTCTTTAATAATATTTTTATTCTGTTCTATAAATGCTAGTAACTTTCCTAAATTCTTTTCTAGTTCATACGGGGTAGTAATTCTTGGGGCATAGGGCTTGGTAATAATTTCTTGTAAAGCATTTGCTGTAGAAATCATTTTATCTAGCGAGTACTTCTGAATTAGTCTTACTGACGCTTTAATTTCTGTGGTATTACCAAATAACCTCTGATACGAAGGATTTACTTCTTTAAAGGAATTAATAAACAAACTAACATCCTGCGGACGCAGTCCGCCGTATATATCTATTGTATTAGTTTCTTTGTTTCTATTGTTAGTATGCGTTTGACTACTACTTTTGGTAGTCGTTTGACTACTGGGTAGTATGCGTTTGACTACTGGGGGTAGTCGTTTGACTACTACCCACTCATCGTAATTCTGATTAAATTTATAGCTATTTTCTTTCTTTAGTAGTATGCGTTTGACTACTAACGATTTAAGCGATTTAGCCACATTACCATGCTTCATAGTAGTAAGCTTCTCAAATTGAGATAGAGAAATCCAGTCCCAATCCTTGTGTCTGTCACCATCTTTCCATCCCCAAGTCTTACGCCAAACAACCCATACTATTCTCATTTCTGAACTAGGAATACTAAGTGTTGCAAACTTTTCTACTAGTTCTGTCGCGATTGATACATAACCATTTTTTAATGCTGGATTAGCCATGACATTCTTTATTAGTTGATTGTTCTGGCGGAGATATCTTTTTTGTCTCAAACCAATATAATCTATTACAGTGTATACATTCATAGACTAGAAAGCCTAATTCCTTTTCTATTAAAAGCGGTAACAAAACATGTTCTTTTATTTTCATATATTTTATAGGCAAAAGGTAGCAGTACACTGGAACTCCCCGACTAAAGGGAATGATGTACTACTACCTGCTGCCAACAAAATTATTAAGTTGTTATTAGTCGTATTGTGTTCCATACATAGTATTATACCTCATTTAAAAATAAATCAAGCAAAATAGTTATCCACACCCCCTCACTATACAAGTAAGCATACTAGTGTATACTTATAGCAGGGTTAGAAATAAAAAAATAAAACATATGAAATATACAAAAGTGTTCTTTGGAGATAAGAGATTAAAAGATGTGGTTGTAGGAGCTACAAAGTGGCAGGTATTCAAATACAGGTTTGTTAAGATGGTTAGAAAGGTTGCAATAGCCTCTTTCATTATAGGGTTAGTTTATGGTTCATTTCATTTAGGTAGAAAAACTACTCAACCAGAGGTAGTATTTGCAGATAGAGAGGTTATGGTTGAAGTTGAAAAGGAGTCGCCAGTACTTAAGAGAATAGCGGTATGTGAAAGTGGTGGTAGTCACTATAACAAAGATGGACAAGTTATAATGAGAGCTAATACAAACGGAACTGTTGATACAGGCAAGTTTCAAATCAATTCTGTATGGAATAAAAAGGCAGGCGAAATGAAATTAGATTTAACAAAGGAGGCTGATAATGAAACATTTGCTAAGTGGCTATACGCTAATAAGGGTACAGAGCCGTGGTATTCATCAAAGACATGTTGGAATAAGTAAGTTACACCTAAGCCCGAAAGGGCTTTTTTGTTTACAAAAATACTAATAGGTTATATAATATAAAGATAAAAATGCTAACGGTCGATTCTAAAAGCTAAATAAATGACAATCATTATTGATAACTTTGAAAAGAAATGTGGGTTATGCAGTAAAGTTGATAAACAATACAACTGGAGTTGGAAATTAAGAATTTGGTTGTGTAATAAATGTTTTAGAAAACAAGAGAAATGAAAATATCTAAACAATACCCTCCAAACTATACTCACATAATCTCAGTCTTTCCTAATCTATCAACAAGTAAACCAATATTCACTTATGGAGATACACTTTACAATCCATTTGAGATAGATGTAACACCAGATTTAGAAGTACATGAACAAGTACATACAAAACAGCAAAGTCTAACACCAGAGATATGGTGGAAAATGTATTTAGAAAATAAAGACTTTAGATTGACACAGGAATTAGAAGCATACGGAGAGCAGTATAAGTTCATACTAAAGCACATAACACAGTACAAGATGAAAGATTGGGTATTGGATAATATGGCGAGTGCTTTATCAGGTGAATTATATGGGAATTTATTAACATTTGGTCAAGCAAGAAGTAAAATAAGAAATTATGCTAAAAGTGTGGTATAATAAACACATTAGTAAATAATCTAAATCACATGTTAAAATCAGGTAAAAAGAATATAGGTAAAAACATAAGAGAACTAAGAGCAGACAATAAGAAAAAAGGTAATGCTAGAGGTGCTAATGGAAAAGTAAGAAGTAAGGCTCAAATACTAGCTATTGCACTTTCTAAGGCATATCCAAAGAGGAAAAAGTAGTAAATAAAAAACCTAAAAAACCTAATTATATGGCTGGAATAGCTTCTAAAATAAATGGAAAAAGTGGAGGTAGACCAAAAGGGGCAACATCAAAGCCTAAGTTTTCTGATTATATGTCAGAGGAACAGGCAGAAATACTTGTAAAAAAAGCAATTGAAATGGCAAATAATGGAAACGAGACTATGTTGAAATTTGTAATTGAACAGAGATTTGGTAAAGCAGTACAGACAGTAGCAGGTGATGTTGAAAATCCTTTAGTAGTTAAGATAAGCGGAATGAAGATAATAAAGCAATAATGGAATTAGAGTTCAGAACTAAAAACGATAAGCAGTTACAAGCATGTGAATATTGGATTGATGAGGTGAGTGAACAGATATTATTCGGAGGAGGAAAGGGAGGCGGTAAATCTTATCTAGGCTGCTCTCTGATATTTGGTGACGCACTAATCTATCCAGACACACATTACTTTATTGCAAGAGGAGAGCTAACAGACTTGAGAAAGTTTACTATACCCTCTATTCATGAAGTGTTTAAGAACTGGGGATTAAATATAGATGACTATGCGACATTTGATGGACAGTACAATATTTTTAATTTAAAGAATGGCTCAAAGGTATTTTTGATTGCTTGTAAGGAATTACCAAGCGACCCTTTGTTTGAAAGATTTGGCTCTATGCAGATGACTAGAGGTTGGATTGAGGAGGCTGGAGAGGTTGCAGAGTCAGCTAAAGCTAACCTATGGCTATCAGTAGGTCGTTGGAAAAATGATGTATACAATTTAAAAAAGAAACTATTCATTACTGCAAATCCAAAGAAAAACTGGATGAAAAGGGATTTTATAGATTTATGGAAAGATAACAGACTACCACCATCAAGAAAGTTTATTCAATCGCTAGCTACCGATAATCCATATCTACCACAGGATTATATAAATACACTTTCACAAGAGAAAGACCAAGTAAGAAGACAAAGACTATTTCTAGGTGATTGGGATTATGAGGAGGATAAAGACTCTTTGATAAACTCAGACGCTTTATCAGACGCTTTTAGTAATTCAATCATAAAAGATGGTCAGAAATACATTACAGCCGATGTAGCAAGATTTGGAGATGACTCTACTGTCATAGCTTTTTGGGATGGATTAGAGTTATACAAGATAGAAAGATATCAAAAGCAAGCTATTACAGTTACGCTACAAAAGCTAAAGGACTTGGCTAGTGCAGAGAAAATACCGTATTCAAATATACTGATTGATGAAGATGGAATTGGCGGTGGTGTACTTGATGGTATGTTTGGGGCTAAAGGCTTTGTAGCTAACTCTACAGCCCTTCCTACAGCCTCACAGATACAGGATAAATTGAGTAGAACAGATAACTATTTAATACCAAAGATAAACTTTGCTAATTTAAAGTCGCAATGTGCGTATAAGTTAGCAGAGTTGATAAACGAACATAAGATACGCTTTGATGTAATTGATTACCGAGAAGCGATAATAGAGGATGTATCGGCACTATTGAGAAAAAAAAGTGTTGATAGCGACGGTAAATTAACTATAAAGCCAAAAGAGGATGTTAAAAAGGATTTAGGAAGGTCGCCAGACATAGGAGATGTTATTATTTACAGGGCATGGTTTGAATTAAGAAAAGATACTTTGGTAATTACATCACAGGATAAGACAATAATTCTTAAACAAAACGAAAGGTTTATGGCAAACAAAAATAACTTTAGTAAGAATGAAGCACAATAACAAACTTGACATTGCATTAAAAAGTCTATGGTGTATAATTTAATAATTAAAAGAATTCTAAAATAAAAATGAATACAATAAAAAAGGTTGGTATTTCAATATTGAGTATAGTAATAGTTGCAGTAATTTACTTAACAGGTGTTAATAGTAGAGTAGAGGAGTCAGTAATAGGAAGTGTTGGTCAAACAGGAGAGTACCAAGCTACATCAACATCATGGACATCAACTAGAGTTATTCAAGTCGCACCAGTTACATTAGGTTCTATAATAATAACCACCACAGACGCTTCAATAGTAAGAATTATGGACGCTACGTCAACTACTGATATTGCCTCTACTACCGTTGCACAATTTCAGGCTTCTGCTGGTTTAGGTACATATACGTTTGATGTTGCTTTAAAGAGAGGTCTGGGTATAGATACAGTCACTGGTTTTGCAGGAAAGTATACAGCAACTTATAGATAATAAATTAAATTTAACTATCGGCGGATAGTTTATGGCAAAACAAACAAAAGAATATTCTGATAAAAATGAAATAGCAGAAATAGTTAGACAAAATGAGTCTGATTATATTAGTGGTAAAACCACCATATCAAAGTATGTTCAGCATTCCCTTTATGACACCGTAAACACTATTGAGGCGTATTTAAACTCTAAACATATTTCAGGTGATAGAGACTCACAAGGTAGATTGAAACCATTTCCTAACATTGTTGTATCAGCAAGTAACATCTGGTACAGAGCGACTGATATTGATAGAAAGAATATAAGAATAAAGGCAGGTAAGAGTAAAGATACTTTAAACTCACTAGTTGCCACTGTTCTTGCTAGAGATTGGATGACAAGAAACAGTTACGGACAGTTTTTAAATAATTGGGGTAGAGTTCTATCAAGATATGGTTCAGCCGTAGTAAAGCATGTAGAGAAAGATGGAAAGCTAATACCATCTGTTATTCCGTGGAATAGACTTATAGTAGATTCAGTATCATTTGAGGGTAATCCTGTAATAGAAGTTTTAGAATACACAGAGGCACAATTGAGAAAACAAAAGTCATACAATCAAGATGTGATTGAGGAACTTACAGAGGCAAAGAGGTCAAGAGAAAATTTAGATAAGACAAGAAAAGATACAAAAAATGATTATATAAAAGTATATGAAATACACGGAGAATTTCCTCTATCATATTTAACAGGCAAAGAAAAAGATGAAGAAACTTATGTACAACAAATGCATGTTGTATCATTCCTAGCAAATAAGAAGGCTGGAGAATATCAAGATTTTTGTTTGTATTCAGGTAGAGAGGAAAAAAATCCTTACGACATAACTCATTTAATAGAAGAAGATGGTAGAACACTCTCAATTGGTGCAGTAGAGCATTTATTCCAAGCTCAATGGATGATGTGTCACACAGCTAAGTCAATAAAAGACCAGCTAGATATTGCAGGTAAATTGATATTCCAAACATCAGATGGAACATTTGTAGGTCAAAACGCTATCACAGCAATTGAAAACGGAGATATATTGATACATGCAGTCAATCAGCCTCTTACACAATTGGCTAATAACTCTCATGACATATCATCATTACAGAGCTTTGGACAGCAATGGAAGGCACTAGGTAATGAAATTATAGGAGTATCAGAGGCTATGCTAGGAGTAGCACCAAAATCAGGTACAGCATGGAGACAAACAGAAGCATTGCTACAAGAGTCATATTCTCTATTTGAATTGATGACAGAGAATAAGGGACTTTACATTGAGAAATTCTTTAGAGAGAGAATTATACCTTTTATAAAAAAGACTTCACTAAAAACATCAAAGGAAATATCAGGAATACTAGAAGCACATGAGATATATTCAATTGATTCTAAATACATAAAGAATTATTCAATCAAGGAGTCTAATAGAATTATAAAAGACAAGGTATTAAATGGTGAGGAAGTAACACAAGAAGAACAGCAATCACTTATAGCTTCACTACAACAAGGTACACAAAGTGCATTGTCTGAACATGGTGTAACTAGATTCTTTAAGCCAAATGAAATAGATGATGTAACTTGGAAAGAGCAGTTTGCAGATATGGAATGGGAATTGGAAATAGATATAACAGGAGAGGCTAAGGATTATCAATCAGCATTAGCGACTCTAAATACAGCTTTACAGGTAGTAGTTCAGCCAGGTTTTGAACAGAATCCTAGAGCTAGAATGATTGTTGATAAGATACTGGAAACATCAGGTTATATATCACCAATTGAATTATCACAAATTAAGAGTATGCCGTCGCCTATGCCTGCTATGCAGGGTGGTCAATCATCAGGCGGTGCAGTTCCAGTTTCAGGTGCAGTCCCTAGTGCGGTTGCAGGTACAACACAATTATAAGTTTAATTAATAAAATACATGGCGGAAAATAAAGTAGTTTCAACACCAGTGTCAGAAAAAGAGGCAGAGTTACTAAAGAGAACATTTAGTGGTAATGAATATTTGCTTAAAGTTTTAAGAGCATTATTTCTAGGTTTTCCTGTTAGTGACGAAGATAAGAAATTAGTAAAAGATACATTTGTTAATGATGAGTTAAAGTTGGCATTAAGAAAGAAAACATTTCCTATTTTAAACTTAACTGATACACCTATCGGGCAAGTGGCGGATTTTTGGATAGGTACAGAACAGAATATATTAGGAGGTTCAAGAGAGTTGATAGCACAAGTTGTAGAGTCAAAACAATTAGTTTATGAACTACTAACAAAGGCTTTTAAACTTTTGGATAATCCATTTGGTGAACAGCCAAATATAGATGTTAAATTAAATCTAATAGCAGACCCTTATCAAGTGTCATTATTGGCAAGAAATTTGTTTATAAAGACAATTGAGACAGGTCTATTATTTGCTAAATTAACAGCAGAACAAAATACAGTTTCTTCATCTGTATCAAAAGAAAATAAAGAGAAAGATAGTAACCAGTAATACTTGCTACTATTTTTATAAGTGTTATTATTATATTAACTGAGCAATGCTCAAAATAAAAATCCTATGGATAATAAGCTAAGTGGGGAAGAATTAGCAAGCGAACAGCAAGCTAATGTAGAGGTAAAGGAGGATGAGATACGAAACGAAATTATCGCAGAATATGGTTTCGATGAAACTACAGACTCAGATAAAATTGAAAAGCTAACTAATAAAGAGATTGAACACCGTAAAAAGTTTTCAGCCGTTATTGGTCAGAAAATAAAATATCGTACCGAAGCCGAAGAATTGAAAAAGAAAATTGGCAATCCTGTTCACAACAATAGTGAAAAGAATAATATTGACCTTTCACCAAAGGACGCAATAGCTATCATGCGAGCAAATGTTCACAATGATGATATTGACGAAGTCTTGGACTACGCTAAGTATAAAAAGATTTCAGTGGAAGAGGCTATCAAGTCAAGCACAATAAAGTCTATTTTGTCTGAAAGAGAGGAGTTTAGAAAGACTCAAGAAGCTACCAGTACAGGTGTTTCAAAGAGAGTAACTACAAAAGTTACAGATGAAAGTCTACTTTCTAACCTTTCTAAAGGAATTGTACCAGAAAAGGGAAGTTCAGACGCAGAAAGACTATTCTATGCAAGACGAGGGGGCAAAAAGGAGAGAAACTAGTATCGGCGGTTTATTAATTTAAACCAAATAAAAGTGAATACACAATCAACATATAGTACCCGTGACGCATATTTTCAGTCACAGTTTGCTATCGTTCTAAGAAATGCTCTAGTAGCAGAGAAGATTTGTAAGGTAGATAATTCAGATGTTAAGAGAATACAAAATCCTTACGGAGGTCAGCCAACAGCTACAATCCAAGCAGTTGCAGGTACTTACTCAGTATCAGCATGGACAATTACAGATGATGCACTAACAGTAACTGATGAAGTTATTTATGCAGAACATGTATTTGCACATGAGGAATTCTTCTCAGTATTTGATGTTGCTACTTCAAGACTAGATAACATGATGTATGCAGTAGCTTACGGAGTTGATAAGTTCGTACTTAACAACCTTTGTGAGGACGCAACTGGTTCATACACAACACCAGCTGGAGGATTTACAACAGCAGCTAACATTAACACTATCCTAGCTAACCTACAGTCAAAAGTAGCAGGTTATCAGAGTGTTGACGCTGTATCAGGAACATTCCTTGTTATAGAAAACACAGACCTTGTTGGATTTGCAATAGCAGGTGCAACAAACGGTTTCAGTGTAGCAGATTCAGTTATCAATAACGGCTTTATGAACTCTTGGATGGGAACAGACATTTATGTTGTTCGCACAGGAACATTCGTAGACGCTACAATTGGTACAACTACTGTAACAAACAGTGGACACAGAGTATTCGGTATTAAGAACACTTCTGTATATGCTTCACCAAGAGGTATGCAGTATGAGGAAAAGTCAGTTACAGGAAAGACAGGTAAGGAGACAGTAGTTTATTGTTTAGTCGGCTTTAAACTATGGGCTCAAAATACAGGTCTAGTTGTTGATATAACCATAGCGTAGTTTATTAGACCCCCCTGTGGGGTTTTAGGGAACTGCTCACCGCCGACGGTTCTCTAAATTCCCACAGGGTTAAGTAAATATAAAATGTCAGCAAAAGAAACAAAGAAAATAGCAGAGGTAGAAGTAGCAAAGGTAGTAGATATAGCACCAGAGGTTACAGACGACATAGTCGTCAAAGACCCTATGGTACTAAGACCAGTAGAGCTTCCTCTTGTAGTTACACTACCAGAGGGTGCAAGCGAGGCACAGGTTGAATATGCAAAAACATTAAATGCTTATGCGTATCAGAATCCAGAAAAGTGGGCTATTAAGAAAGATGTACTTATTGCGAGATTGAGAGCATTGAAAAATGCACCAGCTCCAATAAAGAGCAATCTATCTTATGGAAGTAAAAACAAATTATCATAATAATTATTAAAATGGATACAAAAAATATAACAATAGGAGTATTTGTAGCCACAACACTTGTATTTGGTGTTCTTTTTATTAAGAAGCCAGCAATCGTAACAGAGTACAAGAGTCTAGGAGCTTCAGCAGCACCAGTTGTGAATGTACCAGCACCAGTTGTGAATGTATCTGTTCCAGAACAGTCAGCTCCAATCGTGAATGTAAATGTACCTAAGCAAGCAGTATTAGGTTCAGTCTCATCACCAGATATACAGTCACCTTACTTCTCTTTTGGAGGAGTAAGGCGTTGGGGAGCTAGAACAGAAACATTGAACAGTGCAACAACAACAGTTTGTGCATTACAAGCACCTGCTGCAACAAGTACACTAGAATTTGCTTCAATCAGATTTAGTGTTTCTTCAACAACAGCTTCAACTGTAACCATAGCAAAAGCAACAACACCTTATGCAACAACAACATTGTTAGCGTCAGGTTCAGTTGCAGCAAATGCTCAAGCAACATTGGTAGCTAGTACAACAAATTCAGTAGTGGTTGATGGTATAGGTGTATTCGCACCAAACACATATCTAGTAGTAGGTATGGCAGGAGGAGCAGGTACATTTAGTCCAACAGGAGTTTGTCAGGCTACTTGGGTACAGAATTAAGTATAACAATCCCCTTGTGGGGTTGTTTGAGGGCATACTGGTCGGTGTGTACCCTCTAATAACCCCATAAATATATAAAATGCAATTCTCAAACACAAGCGACAATTCAGGTATAGCACAACAGGCAAGGACTATTGCTAGAGTAGACTCTACTCAATGGTCAAATGAAAAGATTGCTAACTCTGTTAATAATTACTTAGACATGGTAAATGGGTATTTGATTGCTACAGATACTAAGTTTAATTTTGATGACTCGAATCATACTAAATTACCCATTGGTACTACAAATCTTGTAGCTAATCAAAGTGATTATTCATTTCTTACAGATGAGCAAGGTAATAAGATTTTAACACTTACAAGAATAGATTTACTAGGTTCAGACGGCTTATACCATAAGCTAGACTTAATAGACCAAAACGAAATAGATGTAGCACTAGATGAGTACGAAAAGACAGCAGGTACACCAACTAAGTACGATAAGATTGCAGATAATATTATCAGACTTTATCCTAAGCCATCTACAAGCATTACATCAGGTTTAAAATTTTATTTCCAGAGGTCATCTTCATACGTTACATCAACTGATACAACTAAAGAAATCGGTATACCTGTAATACTTCACAGAGGTGCGGTAATTTTTGCAGCTTATGACTGTGCATTAACACTTGGTCTTGAAAATCTTTCAGTACTAGCTACAGAAATGCAAAGAGAGGAGCAAAAGATGATTACTTACTTTAAAGGTAGAAATAAAGATGAAAAAAGAAGAATAATCGCTTTTGCAGAAGATAATAGATAAATACCATGTCAATTACAAACATATCTAAACCTACTACATCTCTAACAAATACAGACCGTATAGCTTCATACGAAACTTGGGCTAGTGTAACTTCTACATGGAGCAGTGAGTCAAGAACATGGGATGATATGGGTTCGCTTATGGATGGTTTTGCAAAACCTACAACCTCTATTACTAATATTAATAAACCAGCATAACATATGAGCACTTTAACTACAATAAATGGTAGCGACAATATTTCTTCTTCAAGAACAGTTATTAACACTAACTTTAGTAATTTAAATTCTGATAAGATTGAAACTTCTGTACTCGATACTGATACAACTTTAGCAGCTAATAGCGACAGTAAGGTTGCTACACAAAAGGCAGTTAAGGCATACGTTGACGCGGGAGGAAATGTAAATGCTTCTACTACTACGAGAGGTATAGTAGAGGAAGCTACAATAGCAGAAATAATTGCAGGAACTGCCGTTGGAGGTACAGGGGCAAGATTATTTATTAATCCTTCACTAACTACCACATCATCTGCTGGTGCTGCTGATGAGGGCAAAATACCACGCCTCAATTCTTCTGGTAAATTACCAAGTACAATGACTTCTCTATCATGGGTAGGAGGTAGTACAACAAAAGATATTAGTGCAACCACTACTACAACTATTGCTCATGGTTTAGGAGCTACACCTCAAAGAATTGCTATATATACTGCTTTTAATGGGTCAAACTCATCCACAGTATCTCAAGCTAGGGTTATAGGAGGCACATCATACTATGAGTGTATTATGGTGTCTACATCTACGACATTTAACACTGCCAATAAAGACAACTTTATGATATATGACACATCCGCAGCCTATATTACAGGAACAGTTTCCGTAGACGCTACAAATATATCAATAACATGGTCAAAATCAGGAAGTCCAACAGGGACTGCTACGATAAAATGGGAAGCATTTGGATAAAAATATAACTATGTCTAAAACAGTATCAATAAAAGCAGAAAGATTTGATGGAGGTGTCAGTGATGACATTCGATTAAATCGTTCCAATGAATTTCAAATAGCAAAACACTTTGACATATATTCTAATCCTAGAAGGCTTACACCCTATCGCTCATTAGAAACAGATACAAATGATGGTTCAACAGCGACAGGGATGAAGCAGTACTATGTGCGAGATTTTGTCTATGCTTCGGCTTCTGCTAAATTATATGGTTTAGGGCAGACAGGTGCAGGACTTACTAAGATTGTTTATAAAGCAGACGCGACAACTGGTAACTGGACTTTACCATCATCTTCGGAGGGTAATGGAGCAGTTCTAAATGGTTGTTTTGTGGAATACAAGGACTATCTATGGGGATTTCAGGGTACTACGCAGGTGTGGAAATGGGGATTGTTATCTGGTTCACCTTCAATAACAAATACGGCTGGTACTGTAGGGACTATAACATCTGTAGCACAAGGGATTATTGGTAAGGATGATAATTTGTATTTACCATACAACAATAAACTTGTAAGAGTAACATCAGGAGGCACAGTTAATGACGCTGTACTTACATTACCTACAGATTTAAAGATAACCTCACTTACTAGATATGGAAACTATCTAGCCATTGGTTGTGCTCCAATATCAACATTTAATGGTAAGTCAGTGGTATATTTGTGGAACTACTCATCTACAGATGTGCAAGAGACTATTGACTGGGGAGATGGTGAACTAAGAATCTTAGAGAATATTGAGGGTATGTTGGTCGGCGTTACAGATAGATATTTAAATAATGATACAGGTGCAGGTAGAGGTTCAATGATTATCCAGATTTATCAAGGAGGTACACCGTCTGTTTTTAAGGAATATTTTACAAAGAAACTTACTGGAAAAACTATTCCTATATCAAAGGCAGTAAAAAATAATCGTTTATTCTTTTCAGCCAAGATAATGACTAACGATACAGGTACTGAATACCACGAGGGTATTTGGAGTTTTGGTAGAAAAAGTGTTGCATATCAATGGGCATTAAACTTAGATATTATTGATGAGAATGTATCTACATCAGGAATACAATCTTTTGGTACTGCCGCTAACTATTTCTTTATAGCTCATAGTGCAGACGGAAGTATAGATAAAACAAACGACACTGCAACATATAGTTTTACATCTGTTTATGAATCGCAGGTATATAATTTTGATAACGCCTTTGATGATAAGACTTTTAAAAAATTTAAGTTAGCAGTAAGAAAGTTGGCAAGTGGAGAATCTGTAACTGTAAAATATAAGGTTGATGATGAGACTTCTTTCACTACCATTGGAAGCATATCAACTACTGGGCTATTGGCTCGTTCATTCATAAATATAGAATCTACAGGTGATAATTTTAAAACAGGTAGAGAATTTATATTCAGAATTGAGTCATCTGGTGGTGCTGAAATTACTGGATATGAAGCAGAAGCAATAATAAATAATGCAATATAATGGACAATCAAAACTTAACAACAAGAGTCAGTGAATTAGAACGTCAGTTAGCAGAATTAAAGTCTGAATACTATAGCGGTAATTTTTCTAGTAGGCAGGATTTTACAAAGTTCTGTGATTTTCGTTATAGATTAAAGATTCCTCATTATTCAGCTACACCGACTACAGTTAGTGAAGTTGGCGAAATAATTGAGGTCGGTGGTATTGTTTATGTTTGCACTGCAACAACGCCAACATGGACTAAAGTAGGTACACAATCATAAAATCATGATATAATAATAACAAAAACTATGGCTTTTAACTATAAATTAAACGGTGTGACATATTCAGCAAGTAGTAACTCATCACTACCGCCAGGGGCAGTTCTTTTGGATGAATCAGGAACATCATCTCAAAAAACTAATAAGAGCGAATCTACTGTGCCAAGTAATCAATCTGTTTTTGACGCAGCCATGTCATATTATAAATCTAACCCAACAGCTTCTGCTGGTTCTTTTGATGTAAGTAAAGTTACACCTGCGTCTACTACTATTCCTCTTTCTACTGTAAACGAGAATGTAACGCCTATTCCTGTACCTGCTAAACCTACTCCAGCAAACTACAATCAGTTTCTTACGCCAGTAACTCTTACAACTCCAGCCGAGACGGGAACAAAAGCAACTCCAGTAACAGGTACTGTAGATACAGGAGCGACAAACTTTGATAAGCTTTTTAGTGACTACATAGGGGCAAAAAAAGATATTGCACCAGTTAATCAAGCAGACATATACAATCAGACAAGAAATGAAGCAGGTGTTATAGAAAAACAGCAAAAAGTTAATAATTTAGCAGGTCAGATTAATGCTATAGTAACCAAGTCACAAGCAGACCAATTATCTGTCACAGGGCAAGGTAGAGGCGTTCCAGAGGCTATAATTGGAGGTATACAGGCTCAAGTATCAAAGGA
>Ga0208784_1000155_pt1 | contig 34537 bp, 68 predicted proteins | sample DEB19_08_DNA_FD_184531 | JGI IMG/M metagenome (GOLD analysis project Ga0208784, IMG submission 184531) | Aqueous microbial communities from the Delaware River and Bay under freshwater to marine salinity gradient to study organic matter... | ecosystem: Environmental > Aquatic > Marine > Coastal ... | reverse complement strand
TGATCTATTATAGAGAGCCACCAGTGATTGGGTTTCTCATAACAATTTTCAAGACTTTTGTAGGGTCTTTTACCCAGATAGCTGGCATTGTTTGAGACATCATCACACGGTACCCGTTGAATTGTCCAGAAGACTGGAATCCTTGAGTTCTTCCCATGTAGTCCATAGTACCATTTTGATACCACCACTTCAATTGGTTATCCCAAGAAAGTTTCAACATATAAATATTATCATTAGTGTTATCAGTGATATCAAAGATGATAAAGCTGTAAGAAGATAATGGGAAACCATCAATGATTGGGTTTTCAATATCATTAGTATGAACATTGTCAAATGCTGGATTAAGAACAAACTTAACATTTGCCAAGAAAGGAATTACATATGAAGTATAAGCAAATCCAAAGTTTAAGTCCATACCTTTACCAGTGATAGCACCAATATCAGCAGCTTGGATCAATAAACCTGAAGAGATAGCTTCTTGTTTAATAGCTTCATTTACCATTCTCATTCCACCCATACCAGTTTGAACAATAAGAGATCTTTTTGGATCTGGCCCTTGGAACTCAACTTTACCATTGAAGAAATTATAGATCTCTCCACGGAATAAGTCAAGAGTAAAGTTATTTTTATTGTAAACTCTTTTGAATGCATTGTTTAATTGTTGCCAAAGTCCAACAGACAATCTAATATCATCTGGACCATCTTGTCTAACTTTACCACCTTGACCCCACATTAAGTAAGTTTCAATGTCAGTTGCAATTTTAGAAAGGTGAGCAGCTTCCATATTTGTCAAGAAAGTTCTAGACAAATCTCCGTTATCAAATGCTTTCTTAACAGCATCTTTACCCATAACTTTAACCATATCTTCTAAAGATGTGATTGATGGATCTAAATTATTTTTGTCAAATGTTCTCCAGATCTCAGTTACAGGAACTGTACCATCTGCATTCATACCACCTTTGATCATTAAGTCTGCTCTAGAAGAGATAGAATAATGTACGTGAGCTTCAGCACCACCAACAAAGTTGTAGTATTCTCTAAATCCTGCATTAGTCATGATGTCAGAGAATCTTTCACCATACTCACCTCTTGCAGAACCTTTTCTGAACATTCTTGTACCATTAGCTAAAAATGCATTATCCAAAAATTTAGTGTTGTCATTATTTACAAGTTGAACTGTGTAAACATAACCATCACCTAATGGAAGGATATCTTCATCTGTAATGTACATCTCAACCCCATTATATTTGTCATAAGTGATGATATCACCATGACCAAACTCTCTGCGGCTTAATTTGATTCTGAAGGTTGTGCCATCAATACCTTTGAAAGTATTGTTAGACTCAATGTCTTCAATTACATATGGAAGATCTGTAGAGACAGGAGTCTGCCACTTATACTCTCCACGAGCATTATCTACCATAATTACATTTTTGCCACCAAAGCTAGAAAGCTGGTAAAGGGGCATTTCTACTTTTTGGGTCATAGCCCAAAGGTCAACTGGACCTAAATCCATAGGTTCAGCATCTTTTAGCATATTCACTAAGTGATAAGAGTCTACATGCGATGAAGCTTGGTAGGCTGTGTCTCTTAGGAATATCCCATTGTTTAAAACTGGAGTTGCCATTTTTATATTTGTTTTATTTGTTACTTAATTATCCTCTCTTAAAGAAATTACCTCTTGAGAGTGTTTTTTGTGGTTTTGTGGAAGAAGTTGTTCTTCTTGGAGCATCATCCTGCTCTACTATAGAGGAACTTAGTCTTCTACCTTGTTCTGTTTTTAATTGTCTCACTGCTTTTTCAGTAGCTTGTCTTGATCCTTGATCTCTCATTTTAGATTTATATCCATCTGGATCTGCAAGTAACCAAAGTGCTTCAGCAATAAGATCATGTCTTGGTTCTACAAACTGATATTTTTCCAATAAGTGGCCTAATAAGTTTGTAGGTTTACCAGAAATAGAAGGGTAATTTGGTTGAACTAATCCTGAAAATAACAAACCTTGCACTTTTCTATCTAATTTAATACCACCCAGCTCTCCTACAGAAAGTGTATTATATACATTATCCTGATATTGTTTAGCAGCTTGGGCTTGTTGTTCTCTTTTCATTTCTTGCTCAGCCAATTGTCTTTCAATAATTGCATCCTGCATTTTATCTAATTTTGGTTTGAATTGTTGAGCTTTTTTATCTAGCCTTCCCATATCAGCCCAATCTTCAATTTCTGATTCAATTTCTTCAGATGTACCAAAATTTGTAGCATATAAATATTGTCTTGCAATAACTATTTGGTCATTCTCATCATCTGGATCCAAATCTCTTATTTCTTCTACATGTGCAAGAGTTCTAAATAAACCTTTAAGATCAGTACCTCCATCTGCAACATACTTAGCTGCAATTTGAAGTTCTTCAGGTAATGCTTGAAAAAATTCTTTTGGAGTATTTTCTCTAACTGCATTTTCTCTTTCTTGAAAGTTTGCTTCAAATAGTTCTCTAAAATCTTTTGTAGTATATTCTTCTAATGGTTTATCATCATCAAAAGGTACTAAAGATCCATCTTCAATCATTTTAGTTGCTAATTCAGCAAGACCTGATTTGTCAACCTTTGGTCTGCCTTTATTACCAGCATCTTCTTCTTGAGTAATTAAACTATCTAACTCAGCAATAGTTTCTTCTACTTCTTCTTTCTTTGCCACTTCTTCTTTAGAAGCAGCTTTGTCAAGGAACGAGGTGTCTATAGTTTCTTTTGAAAACATAGACTTTGGTTTTTCTTCATCTGCTGGAAGCATAATACTATCTGCTCCCGGCATACCAAACATCTCATCAATGTTTACATCTACTTGTTCTACTTTTGTAGAATCTTGTACCTGAACTTTTTCAGGTCCATTTTCTAAGTCTTCCATATTTGTTGGTTTTGTTTATAATTTAATATAAGAAATAAACTTCAAAAATTTATCATTTTGAAAATTATTTTCTGCACTATATAGCTAACCCTTATCTTTTGATTTTGTGGAACCACCTTTATCATATTTATTTTTGTTAACTTGAGCTATTTGCAACTGTTTATCTGCTATCTCTCTTTGTGCATTTATCTTTTCTCTTTCAAGTGCAATCTTTTCTCTATCTGAATTAACTCTGTTATCTTCTTTTGTTTTTTGAAGTTCAGTTTGTTGTTGATATTGTTCTGTTGCTCTAATGTCTTTCATAGCATCTGCATAATCTGACATTTCATTTTTATTTACATCAGACATAGAGCCATAGCCCGCAGCTCTAATTTCTGCAACTAAGATATCTCTTTGTCTATCTTTTTCTTTTTCCATTGCCTGAGCATCAATTTTCATTTTTTCAATATCTTGTTGTGCTTTAATTTGCTCCTGCTGCATTTGCTCTGCTTGTTGTAATTCTTGTTGTTTTAATTCTTGTTGTTTTTGTTCAGAAGATTTAAGAACAGTATTAAGTTGTGCAATTGAATCTGACTGGACTATTTTACCAAGATCATAGATAGAGGCACCAGTAGTATTATTTTGCATTGCCATTTGCTTTAACTGTTCAAGAATAGCTCTATGATTTGCAGTAGTACTACAAAATATATTAAGATCCCTCATTAGAAGATCTGTGCCATTGATTTCAAAATTTACTTTCTCATCTGCAGTTGTAACATATGTCAACCTAGCAGATGGATTATTAGAATTATAATATTGAGCTAAATCAGTTCTCATTTGATGAACTCTTGGCATTAAATAATCACAATGTTGAATAAAATAAACCTCTGTCTGCGCATAAGATGCTGCAGCTGCTTGTTCTACACCAGTAGCAGTCATTTGAGATAACTGTTGACCCATTCTTTGTGGATTAACACCAATTACCTCATAAGCTTGTTGCTTAAAGTGATTAGCAAGTTGTACTCTAGACATTAGTCTTTCTGTCTGAGATAGATCAAGTTTTTGAAAATGTTGGAAGTTTAATGCATTCTCAGTATTTGTGATAGATGTATCTAAAGGTAACATCTGGAAATTCTTCATTGCCACATAAGCCTTAGCATAATTACCTTTACCCCAGTCTTCTCCAAGAGAGTGCTTAGGTAAAGTATTTTGATCAAGCATTATAATAGTACCAAGTTCATCTACTAAGATGTCTGCTATTTGATTGTTTACTATGTTATATCCAATCTGGTATGGTTTCATTAAATCAATTAGTGCAGTAGATCTTGTATTTCTATCAGAGAAAACAGAGCCCTCCACAGGAAGTTTACAACCATAGAGAGTGCTGTCACCTTTAAACTGAAATGGAATTGATCCTATTTTAGATTTATTTATTCCTATATACATAGGTGAGAATCCACCAGGATTGTTCATTCCCCAAAAAGATGGAATATTTGGTCCTATTTTAACACCACCCCAAACCTCATTGATCCAGATCCAATCTACATGTTCCCCATAGATTAAATTATCTTTAGTTTTATTTTTATTTAATCTTGTATCATAAATAGGTTTATTTGTAATAGCATAGTCTTCATCAACTATATCCATTTTAACTTCACCATTGTCATCAATAGATATTAAATGGCCAACTTTTCTTTGTGACTTCCAATATACAGTTGTTACTCTCAATAAATAAGCAATTCCTTGGTCATAGTAATCTTCTCCTTCAGAAAGTATTTGAGCTATAATATCACCATTATCATATATTGAACCTGCCATAGCAGATGTATATTGTCTATATGCTAAGGATGGCATGTTAGTATTCCAATCATGTGATTTGGTTGCATCATAAAAACTACCATCATTTTGATAACCACCAATTGTATAGCCAGCAGATCTTATAGGATAAACAGCTTCTAATGCTCTCAATTGTTCTTCATCCATTATATAACCATACTTATCTATAACATCAGATGGTGTCATCATATCTGTTTTACCCACCCAATTAGCTTGAGAAATATATCTTGCATCTGGGGACTTATGATAGAAAGTAACTACTGGATTCCAAAGTTCTACTTCATAGTCATCTTCCATCATTCTAAAGTGCCAGAACTCTCTATCTGTAATAAGCATATCTCTAAAGCCTCTTTCTTCAAGCTCATCCATTCTGAATCTTTCTACATCTACTTTATGCTGATGAGAGGCCCACTCTTCTATCATTGATCTGTAGTCTTTCTTAAAGTACATTTCTATCTCAGGAAGAGTTTTTAATTTTTCACTTGATGTTTCTTGTATAAATTCTTCAGAAGCAGGATCCATACCTTGATCCATTAATGCTGATGAAATTTTCATTTTTGCATCTTCCAGTAGAACGTCTTCTACCATTTTTCTTTTTTGTTCAAGCAACTCATTATATGAGAATTCATCCACTGCCCGGTATGTAAGCTTAGTAGATCTTTTAGCAAATTCAGCTACAAGAACATTAATAACATTTGGAACAATGGGATAGAACTTTAATTCTAATGCAGAAACATCTTCTTTGGTGAGCAATTCTACTATGTCTCTATATTCATTATTCTCTTCTACAATATAATCCGTTCTATCTATAATACCTTTTGCAAGCTTATAGTTCTTCATTAGTCTTCTGGCATTTCTACGGATTTGTTTTAGCCCCTGCCATTCTATCCAATCTAGGTTCCAAGCAGCCCATTCCTCATCTTTCTCTTTCTTAGGTAAAAATTGTAAAGGTTGGGTAATACTACCCATTCTGTTTTGTTCTACTTTAGCACCTTTCTTTAACTGTAATGCGTTATATACTTGCATAGTTATTTAATATTTTTAAATGGTGATTTTTTAAATACTGAACCATTTGTTAATCTACCGTTACTGCCCATATGCCTAAATGGACTACTATTTAATTTAAACAAATTTTCTGACTTTTGCAAGTTTTTAGCAGCATCATCCATTATCACTGATTTTGCATATCCTCTATTAGCATGCTGTATTCTCATGAATGCTACTAATGCTGTAAATGCTACTAGTCTATCCACGTTAAGTCCTTCTGTATATTCTTGCATTTCTTTGATTAACATAGGATCAGGAATTCTTTCTATTCCATAGGTTGTTTTTACTATTGTTCCGTCTGCTTTAGTTGTTGTATCAAGTTCTTCCTTACAGTATTCTATGGCATAACTTAATAAGTGCCCTTTAAAAAGAGTTCCTGTATTTCTCCAACCATACTCCTGATAAACATTAGTATTTGCACCCAGATCTTTTAAGAACATAATCTGACTTTTTGGTACAAGATATCTTTGTTTTTTTCTAGATATCATATACTGTATAAACAAAGACACGTTACTTTCTATAACTGCCCAGGCATTATACCACTCTATTATTAGTTCTAATCTCTGATGAGTTTTATTAATATCATCAAATCTACCACACCAAGCTGCTACTATTTTACCCTGTTCTATATAAGTTTCTGATTCTGTGCCTGAATATTTTGTTACTTGAATAGGTGCTTTCATTACATATATGGAACATAATGAGTCTGAGGTAGTTGTTTTTCCTTCTGAAACAGGGTCAATAGATGCATAATAAGTTTCAGCAAACTTTGGTTCTTTAATAGGTCTTTCCCATACAACAAGAGTTCCTGTTTTATCCTCTAACTTTTTAGATACGGGGAATTGCATAATAGGCAACTTATGTGTTTCCTTTACTTTAGGCTTACCATTCTCATCATAAAATATATCTAGAAACTCATATGCATATTCTTTCTCATCTATTCTTCTCTGTTGAGCAGAGACAAGATGTGGTGGGAATATAGATACTGATCTATGTGCAAAGGCTTCTTCAATGTTTCTGGGGTGCTGAGAAATTCTTAACTGGTAATCTTCCGGGGAAAGATCTTTCTTCCACTGTTCAAATTGGTTCTCTAATGCTTCTATTGCTTCTTCTACAAGTGAATTACCATATTGGTCAATGTGAGGAGGCATAGACCATTGCTCAGGAATAAACAAACCTGAGAGACCTTCTGTTCCTTTACTATCTATTAAGTTTGTCTCTACAGCATATATATCTTTAGATGTGGGATTTAAGATCATATCTTTAAGTGGATTACACTGAGATAAATCTCCCACAGATCCTGCGGCTATAAACATACCTGTTGTCATTAAACCAGATCTCATTGCTGGTCTCATGTACTCATATGTTTGATCCATCTTTGGTGCAATACCAGCCTCCTCATGAAAGAAGAATTTTACTGGTCCACCTACACCATTTGTAGGGTCTTTCTCAAATGACATACCCTGCATTGTACCTTTAAGACCAACTTCATTCTTTCTATCACCTTTTCTTACCTCTATTTTTTGTTGCCACATCATTACTTTATGTGGGGTCATTGGTCTATACCATGCAGTATGCTCATTTAGAAAAGCAGCATATTCATCTAAGAATTTCCAGGAGCCTTTCTCATTTATATAATCTTTTAGACTTGCACCTATTTTTAGAGTAACCCCAGATTCAAACCAGAGTTGGTTTAATAGCTTGGCCATATGAAAATATGAGCTTGCTATCTGGCGTTTCTTAAGAATAGCTACATGCTTATAATTGAGTTCTGCCAAAAGTTCATAGAGTGCCATGTGATACTGGGCATCACGTATTTTTGCAAAGTCAAAAATTTGCTGTTCTTTATCAAATATTGGTAAGAAGTTGAGCCACATGTAGTAATCTCTTGTAAGATACCAGGTATCTCCTCCTGATCTATAGATAACTCCTCTTCTACATCTAAGTTTCTGGTCATCCCAGTAATTGATAAAATCTTTGGATTTAAATGGAGAGTCGCAGTAATATCCACTGCCTCTGAATTTTCTTGATTCAGAATTAAATAATAAGCTAGTTTCATCAAAATTATATTTTCCTGGTTCTTTAAATATGTCTCTTATAAACTTAGAAAACTCTTCTCTTGAAGAAAAGTCTGTAATAGTCCAAGTGCCATTATCATAGGTTGGTATGTTCTCAAATATTTCCATTATTGATCATATGCCATACCAATACCACCTCTTACTTTACTAGATTGTTCTTCTTGTAGATCTTTATATGCACCTTTAAATGATGCTCTAATTTGTTCAAAATCTTTTGCTACTGCACGTATCTGAGATATGTTACCATCTCTACCATCAGTAATCTGTGTGTTTTCCATATATCTAGCTAATCTATCTAACATAGATGCAATACCTTTATATGCTCTAGATGTAGGTGTTTCATACATCTTTTGACAAAACTTAAGAGCTGTAAAGATATCATCATCTTCAGTAGAGAACTCAGCTTCTATTTGTTGTAGTATAAGTATCTCCTTATCCATATCTGGTGTAAAGAAAAAGGGATTAAGATCTGGATTGGGACATGACATATAAAATAGATACTGATATATTTTAAGATAGTCTTCAGGATAATTATCCATTACCATCTTAAGTGCTTTTAGTGTATAGCAATGTTCTGTAGGTATTACAACACCATTTTGAATATCAAATAGTTTAGTTAGTATCATTTCTTTTTAATTTTATCTTTATTATCATGTAAATAATGCATAATAGCTGTTACTTCATCTTTTAAATATGGTATTTCCATCTGTACTACATCTTTTACTATAGGATCTCCATTATCATCATACCTTGTAAGTGGATAGCCATATCTATCTAAACCTTCTGTTTCAAATACTATATGATGAAGAAACATTTTTCCGGGTTGTAGTTTAGGATTATGCTTAATTATCATGTACATATAAATACTTAGTTGTAAGCTATAATGATTAAAGTTACAATCATCTAGGCCAGATACAGGAGAGAGTAGCTTTTCTGAAACTCCCTCCCAATCTTTGTAAGATTCAGTCTTAATCTCTTTATTAGTTTTGTAGTCAATAATATTTACTTTACCATTAACAACTTCTACGAGATCTGACTGACCACAGATGCCTGCTGATTTAAGATAAACCATATGCTCTGGATACACGCCTGGTTCTAATTTTTGTGATGGTGCTAGCTTAATACCTTCTGTTAAGTCATTAGGTTTAAACACAGGAACTGTTACACCCTCTCTTTCCATAGAGGCTAATGAGCATAGGTCAGCTTCTCTTTGATTATGATAGAATGTTCCTAGGGTTACTGCTCTTTCTGATTCAGCATTCCAAATAGAAACTATATCTTTTGGGGAAAAGCCATACCACTTTGATCTCTTATTTTTACATACTTTCTTTGCAACTTTTTCTGCATCAAAAGGTTTTTTAAAATGAGATACCAGTGTAGTTACACTTATCCAATTGATCTCTGATCCATCATGGCTTTTATAGCTATGATCTTTTGCGTTAAATACTATACTCATAAGTTCTCTAATTGTTCTTCTTGTTCTTCTGTAATAATTGCTTGCCATTTACCAAGAGGGCACTCTGATGATAATGATCTAGTTTTAAATGTAAGTGAACATCCACATTCATTGCAGCATGGAGCTGTGCCCTTAACTGCACACTTTTTACCTTTACTAGGACATTCATCACAGATGTCATACCTTAATCTAGATATTTCTTCTACTGTCTCATCTCTGATAACAGAGTTTTTAATACCCTCAAATATCTGTGATCTATTTTGCCAAATAAGATTAAGTACGTTTTTCATCTTTTTTAGTTTTTAAGAATTCTTGTTTTTTATTATTTACTAATTCTAATTTAGAACTTAATTTTAATAATAATTCTAATTTATTCTCCATTGCCTTTTTATTGTGGTATGCTTTAAATGTAGATGTATCATGTCCTTCTAAAGATTTTCTAATTTTATCAATTGATGTTATTACTGCTTTTGGTTTTGCTACAAACTGTCCTAGACCATCTATATTTATTCTTGGATATTCTAGATTAGTTAGCAGCTTTCTAACATCTGCATAATAAAACTCTACTAAGTCTTCAACTAAATCTTTTTTAATATTCAGATCTTCAGAAACTATATCATAGATTTTTCTAACCTTCTTTGGATTCATCTCCTAAAAATTTATAATCTAAAAGAATAGTTCCTTTTGTCTGAATTTTTAAATCTGGATTTAATTTAATTAACTTTTTATTAGATGTATCTTTAATTACTAAACTGTTTTTCTCAGCTTTATTTATACTGTTTCTTACTGTTTGTGGAGATTTAAAGATAGGATCATCTTCTGATGATGCATCATAACAAAAATCTGTTAATTCTATTGGTTCATTAAAACTTAGTAAAGTCAAGCAATTAAGATCTGAATCACTAAGATTTATTCTCTTAATGTAGCAGTGTGCAAGAATCTGGAATTTAACTACATCCCATTTTGGCATTCTTACTCTTTTCTGTACTTGATTTACTATAGCCATGACTAGCCTCTTTTAAGCTTTCTGCTTTCAGATTTAGCTGGTTCAGAAGATTCATCATGATCATCATTCTCTTCTTGTTGAGGATTCATCATCATAGCAAATTGATATTGAATGCTAGATCTTTTGAATCTTGTTTCATCAATCTTTAAAAGCATTTCTTCATAAGTTAGTTGAGCTTGTAAATAAGGCATAGATTCTTTATAGAATTCTAGCATCTTTTCCTTTTGCTCTTCTAATTGTTCTGGGGTCATTTCCATTTCTGGTTGTTGATTTGTTGGTTCCATAAGACATTAATTTATATTAGTTTATACAAATATATATAAAATAAGTTTAAATAAAACAAGTTTAAATAAAAAATCCAGGCATACAACATACCTGGATCATCTTACTTAGAGAAGCATAAGTATCTTTATCTGTTCTTAATAGTAAAGTTTAATATGGTAAGTAAATAAAAGTTTCTTGAGATATCTATCTCAAATGAGAATATATCTAATGAAGATACTCTTATCCTTATCATTAGTTTATCCCATTGCTTTGCAGATGACTGCCATGAGTTTCTAAATTTCATACTATAGGTTTTTTAACATTTCTATTACTCTGAGATCTGGATACATATCACTCTTGTCTTTTCTAACTGAGTTGTGTGTGTAAATCCCAGGAGTTCCTTTAAAGGCTTCTTTATCTATTGCCCAAATTTCTGATCTATATGTTTTAGGAATACCATATGTTTCACATAAGTATTCTACTAGTTGTCTCAAAGACTCAATTTGAGCATCTGAATATTTATACCAATATTTGGTACCTTTGAATGGTATTTCAAGTGTTGTTACATTCTCAGGTTTAACTACACCGTTTACATAGTTATAGTATTTACCATTGCGGAGTTTTAATGGACCCCAGTTACATACTTCTATACCTACAGAAAGTTTATTTAAGTTCTGATACTTTGCACCATTTTTAACAAAGTCCTCTGCATCTATACCTAAATGCCAAGCCCAGTGTTTAGATGAAAAACATTGTACAATGTCTCCATTTTCAGCAATAACAAATGCAGTTGCTATTCTTGTATCATTACTATTCCAGTACCGTGATACAGCTACTGCATTGCCTCCACCTGCTGTATGATGCAGATAGATTTGTGTTTTCTTAGACTCCTCAGCAAAAAATTGATCACTGTCTAATCTTGCTTGTACAATTTTATTTATGTCTAGTTTCATTGGTACAACATGTTTCTGTAAAATGAATTCTTTGCTTATGCTCACCCTTTTTACCTATGTTAAAACTTTCAATAGGTCTGTGATATCCCATCACTCTTGTGTAAACTAAGCACTTAGTTCTTTTACTCTCGTTATTTTTTAAAAATTCTTCCCTTGTCATGTTTAATTTTTAATATCTTTATAGGTATCTGATATATTTTTTAACCCACCTTTTATTTTCTTTATCATACCATAGGTCTTACTGAATATATTATTACCTGTAATATCAAACCAGTTTTCATTTATTGATGATACTTCTATCATACAGAATATTCCAAGCATGATATTTGTAAAAATTGCCGGGATACCAATAACAAAATCAAAGTTTAAAAACTTTAACACACCATTTGCAAATGGAGTAAGCGCATAATAATCTAATGGGAACAGTACACCAGCTGCTATATAATACCCAAGGGCTTTGTACACATAACCTTGTCTAAGTATTTTAGATTGAAATACTTCTCTATATTTTCTGTTTGTGTTTTTGGCTACTGTTCTAAGGGATATTAATTTAACTACTGTATCAACAAAAATGATAAACATTAATATGAGTGCCATGAGTTCTACTGGTGCAAAGAATGATGATATTGTCAAAGAAATTATTGTGAGTTTTGATTTCATAAGGGTTTGATTTGTGCTTTCAGGACACGGTAAATAATATTTAATATGATTATAATTAGGAATATACCTCCTAGCCAAGCTAAGAAGTTTATAAACCCGGGCACATATTTTATTTTTTGTGGTTTTAATGTTTTAGTTACTACTTTAGTTTTGTATACTGTGTTACCTTCAATAACTTTATAGACAGTATCCATAGTAGCAACAACTTTATATTTGTTTTTAGATAGTTTACTTTGTAGACTAATTATAGTTCCATCTTTTTCTGAGAGTCTTACAGCATATACACGGCCTAAAGAGTCACAGTATAGAGAATCTTCTATAAATACAGTTTCCCCGGGGATTGTTATAGTAGTATCTCTATATTCTATTACAGTTACTGTACTATCTTTTTGAGTACATAAAGGACAATACTTAGCAAGTCTCTTCTCAAGTGAACAAGAAGTGATAAATACTAGTAATAAAGAAAGTGCAAATATTTTTTTCATTATGCTCCAAATGTTCTTATTTCATACTTAATAACAAATCTCAATGTACCATTCCCAAGTGTTGGATTGACATCTCCCCATGTTCTTAATCTAAGAGGTTGATTAATCCAGCTACCATTATACTGATAGTTTAATGAATTACCTGCATCTATTCCACCTTCAAAATGAGTAGCATGCATTGCTTTATTTCCAGCAGTTGTCATAAATGCCTTTTGCATAAATATATTCCCTGTTGCAGATGGACTAATAAAGAAATATGGATTACCGGCTCCCCCAATAGTATATGGTGTTCCATTATCTGTAAACTCCATAGCTAATGAAAAAATAGCATAATATTTATTAGCTCCTAGTGCAGGTAATATAACTGCAGGACTTGCTCCTGTATTTAAAATTTGAGCAGCTGACAAAGTTACTACAGATTCTGTTAGACTTTCTCCCCCGCTTATTTGAATTAATGTACTCATTCTATTAATTTATTTTATTCATTGTTGCTATTAATGATGGTGTTTCTGGATGATTCACATCTGCTGGTGTTGCAAGTATATCTATTCCATCATTTTGTGTCCACATTAATTCTACATAATCCCCTGCAGTTAAACTAATATAATAGTTCCAAGCTGCAATAGCTTCACCTGAGTTTGCTTGCATTGTTATAATACCATTTGACCAAGGAATTACAATATCATTTATATTGATCCAAATGTTTATTTCCTTTGCTGTCCCACCAACAGTTCTGACTAACTGAGCAGAAAATTGAAGATTGTATATACCAGTAGTATTTACTGTCATTCTAGTAGGTCTTCCTAAAGCATTATTAGTTATACTTACTCCTGCTGAAATATCAGTAGTATTTAACTCCATTGCTTTTGCTACTCCAGATGCTGTACTTTGTGTTGTAGTATCATAAAATGATCCTAGTATGGGTGTGCTAGTTCCACTACCTGGAATTGTAACAACTGTTTTACCCAATACCTCAGCAGCAGTTACTCCTGCACCTTGAAAATCTAATGTGTATCTTGGTGGTAAACTGGCACCTTCTTCTTGAACTACAGTATATCCAGATAGATTAACAGAAGTTCCCATTAGATTAAACTATCCAGGTTATTATAAATGTTGTACCTGTAGCATCATATGCTATTCCGGTCAATATATTATTAACAGCACCTCCATCAAAATTTACTGATGTTCCAGCAGGAAGAGTTTGACCACCCACTGTTCCACTAGCAGCACCTACATTTGCAATAGAAAAACTAAATGCATCAGGAACTGTTCCTGCAACTGAGGTGTTTAAAATATTTGGTGTTCTAACTTGTCCAGTACTAGTCCCAGATATTATATCTAAAAGTGACTGAAGGCCTTTTAAAACACTTAATTGAAAAGGGAAGTTATTTCCTTTATTCCCATAATCTTTTAAATTTCCTATTGACATGATTAGTTAATTATCATGAAGTGAATCTTCACAGGTTGATCAAGTGCTGCTGCTGAATCTGGGTTTCTAAGTACAATTCTAGCAGATCCTGCAAATTGTATTTCACAAGAAACTGTTGGTACACCAGCTCCAGCTGTAGGATACTCTACACTCAACAAAATAATTGATGTTAAAAGAATATTAGAGTTCATCAATACAAAGATATCAGGTGTTCCTGATGCTGTTGCTGCAGACACAGTTGTGATAATACCAGCATGGGTATTTAAAGTAACAGTCGTGTTAATGTTAGTTAACTGAGTTACAGTACCTGTATCATACAATGATTGTAAAGGTGCAGCATTTACTGCTAATGGTAACCAAGCATCATCTCTACTTGGGTCTTTAGCCCCAATAGGTAATAGATTTGATACATCTGTGGGAAGAGTTTCCCTGTAGTTTCCTGCTTTAATCCAAGAAATAAAATTTAAAATATCCATGACGTTTTTGTTTTAATAAATAATTACATACTATATCTATAATATAATGAAAATTATTCAGATAGCAAACTATTGAGAAACTAAATCTTTAAAAATTTCCATAGTATCATCCACCAAAATGATACCTTTATCTGTTTCAACGTGAAGTTGAGTATCACATAGTACCTCTATAGGACCTGTGATGATATACTCAATGTCATTATATGTAAAATTATGGGGCATAATATAATTGTGTTCTGAATACTTGAGCTGAATCAGTTGTATTACCATGTTGAATAGCAACCATAAAGAAGTAGCTTGTTGAAGCTGCTAATGTAAAAGTAGATGCTGTATATGTGGCAGTATCACTTGATGCTGCTGTACCAGATGGATAATAGTAAAGTATTGAACTATTAATATAAAAGTCTCTCCACAGTTGTTGGAATGTTCCAGCTGTTGTCATTGTTTGTCCTGTTGCAATCAATGTTGCCCCTGTTAGTGAGTTCGTTGTATTAATATATACTCTAACATTAGTAGCTAATGTACCTGCTGATTTAAATATTTTTAACCTTAGCTGTAAAGTTGTTGCATTAGTCAGGTAAGTAGAGCTAACAGTATTAGATGTACTAACTGTATTAGCTGTGGTGCCTGTTACTACTGAGCCACTTGTATTAATTATAGGATAAAATAAATTGATATTACCTACACCTAATATAGGGATATTATTTAACGTCTTTATATTACTTCCACTTACTAGTGTAGGCTGCACTGCTATATTACCACTACCTAACAGTGAAGTACTGTTGACTGTCTTGATATTGGTACCACTAACTAATATAGGTTGATAAGTACTAGCTGCTACAGCTGATGTTAAATATCCTGATAATGCAGAACTTGTAATATATCCAGCTGGATTTGTGCTATCATACGGTGTATAACCTAGAGCAGTAGTTACATCTGCTGCTGTTATACCTGAGATATATCCATTAGGATTAGCTAGAGAGTAATAATATAAATCATATGTAGGTAAGCCGTTAGTCCATACAACAGTAGGATCAGGGTAGGTGCCAGATAAGTCTCCTCCTGCTGGTCCTGATGGAGCTCCTCCACCACCACCTGTTGTTTTAGGCTTTCCATCTGGCCCATATACTTCTAGCTTAGAACCATATACATTACCATTTTTATCAGTTACTTCCATAGTCTATGCCGTAAAGATAATATGTTGTCCCGGGGATATCTGTATATACAGTTAATCTATCTCCTGGATTTAATGCATATGTGAGAGTATCATTTACTGTGTCTCCTCCAGAAAGATTTAGATCATATAAAACTATAGTACCCGCAGATGCAGCATCATATCTTTCTAATATCAATCTATAATTTGCAGGATTATTAAAACTTAGTGTTATTATTTTGGTTAATACCTGAGAGTCACTACCTGTATAGAGTAATGTCCCTAAAATATCTACATCTCCCTGTTTAACTATTTCTGCCATACACTAATATACAAAAAAAACCCCAGCTTTGCAACTGGGGCATGTGCCTGCTTTGTAACCATTGGAGTGGGGATAGTCAGGCTATAACAGTAGACCAATTGATAAGGAGAGGCCAAGCATAATAGCAATACAAATATTTGCAATTTTAAAATCATCCTCGTTAATTACATATTGCTGTGATCTTTTGTCATACACAGGTTTATATAATATATGTGCAATTGCCCATAACATAGCTATTGCAACAAACATAATAATAATTGCTGCTAATTTCATCATTTCATTTTTAATAATTTCTCAACCATTAGTTGAGCCCTTACTAAATCCCCAATTGTTTGATCAAATAGCAAACTCTTTACTGGTGATCTATTAAGATTATAATTGTCTTTAATTGTTTCTGCAAGTTTAGAAAACGTTTCTCTAACTTCAACAATTTCTGCAGACTCAGTGATTTCTTCTGAATCTAAACCAACTAAAATATCCCCGAAAGAATATATCTTAGTTTCTCTAAATGCCATTTCTTCACTCATAATTTATCTATTCTTCTCTGTAAATATACTAAAGCTTTTTGTAAATCGTCTCTTTTATTAGAAGTTTTTTTACCAGCTCTAGCCAAATACTTTATAACATTCCCTAAATAAAAGTCCTGATCTAACCCCCAGGCCTCAAGCACATTAAATACTTCATAAGTATTTCCTGCCCCGCCATAATACTTTGGTCTATCAAGATTTACTATTCTATCTGTCAATGGTATCTGTTTAGATACTATCTTATCAAAAGGTGTATACATCTCTTTTGATTCTTCTGTGAAATTTACCATACTATTGCAATATCACGTTCAGCAACCATTAACTTCATGTTACCTTCTAGCTCTACTGCTTCAGATGCTTGTAACCCGGTGATTCCTATATATACTTTGTCCCCCACCTTTACTGATTCTACTTCATCCCCTATAGCATATACTTCTAACTTAGTCCATGTTTTTCTCATGTCCATTTCTAAAGCCACCTTATCAGCCTCACTCAATTGAATAGCTGATTCTTTTACTTCTGGTTTATTTAATAAAACCCTTTTTCCTTTTAATTGCATTTTATTGGTTTTTAATTTTTCAAACAATTCTCTAGCTTGTAGATTATCTTCTGCAAGTAAAGTAGCTTTTTCCCAAAGTACTTTTTCATCTAGAGTCATAGGCAAATATAATAAAATTTATTTACCCTGACCTCTATATAACTTTTTATATTTCTTGCTAGATTTAAGTTGGCTAGTTTTTGATTTAGCATGTATACCTGGACGGGATACTTTTACTTTAGTAAGTTTTGTTGTTAGTTCTTTTATTTTTGCCATGATTAAATAATTAAGTACTATATAATATACTCAATTATTCGTTATCATAAAACATTCTTTCTGAATCTTCTGTGTGCCATTTATCAAATCCCTCACAGTTATAGTAATCTTTGTTAACCAAGTAATCTGGTCTTTCAGGAAATGGTTTAGTTACAAAGCTTGGTTCAGACCACTTGATTCTATTATTTGGTTGAAGAGCTATTTGCCCGTTGTCAAGTAAAATAATATGATGACTCTTGTGTTCTAATGCATCTTCAGCTAAAGATAAATCTGTATTAAAGTCATTTGACCCCCAGTTTATTGTTGCATAGTAACTACCTGGGTAGAACTTGTGATCTTTCATATACACTTCTACTGGTGCATCATAAAGATATGATAGATGTAACAAAGTAAAGTTATAAGAGAAGCAATTCCATATCTGTAGAAAGTGAAATGGAAGATCTGGATCCGGTAACTCAGGCTTAGTCAGTAGGGCATGACTTGGTAGTTTATCTCTAAGTACACCATTCTCTAACAATACCTGGAACAATGCTGCTTGCCCCGGCATACATCTTACAGATATTACTACCCCCGGAGTAAATTCTCCATGACCTTTGGTATGTTGGTACATGTATTCATTCCTCACAAATACCTTGAGAGGAAAAAAATTGTGTTCTATATATGCCATTATTTTCTAGAGAAGAAGTTTTTCTTTGGTTGTTCTTTCTTATCAAGATTTAGTTTCTCAATGATCTTGTTTGCTTCTTCTTCTGCAAAAGATATAACCTCTTCTTCCTTGTCCACTATCTTCCAGTTATTTAGTAGAATACTCATGTGCATAGTTTCATGCATAACAGCTGTGGCTTTCTCTGTAGTAGAATACTTCTTGAAAGTACCCATGTTCAAAAACAAGAAAGGTTTGTGGGGAGCTTTTGCTGTTAACTTCTTATCAGCGGGATCATAGTTAGTAAGACCATATATATAAACCCCATTGCCGGTGGTCTTATCTACTTCTTCTGCTTGTGCATCTGCTCTACTTAAACCATGCATCTCTGGAACCTTGTAATAATCAAAGATCTCGGTAGCATCATTACCAATGAGCAGAATATATTTACCCATGTCAAACTTCTTCATATACTAATATAAGAATTATAATTTAACTTTTATAGTTTTAGAAGTATTACTTGACCACATTCTTATTTCATATTCACCTTTTGGTAAATACAATATCTCTTGACCAAGAACTGGAACTGTATCTGTATATCCAATAACTTGAACATAGTCATAACCATCAACAGTAACAATTCCATAAGCATCACAGTCTTTAGATGACTTACAGCTAAACAGAAAATACCCTATAGCAATTCCCATAAGAATGTGTATCAAATACATGTATATAGTCTTATAACAGTTCATAACATAAATATTAAAAACTAACAAAGGCCCGGGCTTTCAACTCCAGGCCCTTGCTATGAGTAAATAAACTTTGGGTAAATATAAAAAAAATTTCTATATAAAAAAATATTTTGTTCTTGAGAGTGTTAGGGATCTTACCTGTTTGACCCCCGGGGGGCTGAGCTAAGTGGTGCTACCCCCTATGAATCACACAGACCAATCTCATATACTAGATGCAATACAAAAAAATATTCTAGCAGGAAAAAGATGTTAGCCCTATCTGGATGTGTATCACATGTGCTATGTGTTAGATATACTATAGTACTATAGGGCTTATGTGTTATGTGTAGTATATGCTTGCTGCTGTGCTACATCATCTAGTATCTAGTACATACTATATACAGTAACTGTGTCATACTATTATTGAATCAATTAAATTTAAAGATATGTGGTATAATAAAATTGTTTGGGATGAAAATGGTAATAATGTAGAAGGGTTATGTGAAAAATATTTTGTTAATAAAGAGGAAGTTTGGGAAGTATATGGTGGGTTAGGTAAATGTTTAATGGGATATGAGATTATAGAGTTTTGGAGTGAGGATTAAAAGAGGGGGATAATCCCCTTTTGTTAGTAACTGTGTCTTACTATTCATAACCATTAAATTATTTATCATGAAATTTTACTTTGCAACAATCACAGATTACTCAGGACAAGCTGTACTTACATTGCAATACACTGCTAGTGCTAAACATTCAGCATTCTTAGCAAAGCAATACATAGACAATTGTCCACCTGCTGCTGGCTTTAAGATCTGTATGAAGGTACTCAATGCTGCTGACATTGTTAGGCTCCTAAACTAGGGGCTTAACAATGATATATTAACTGTGCTTTACTATTAATAACTATTAAACTATTAACCATGAAAACAATTGCTGCTTACTTATTTGGAGTGATCCTATTAGGATCATTCTCTGGAGTATTAATGTCTATGGGTGCTAACATACTTGCATCTATGGGATTTATGTGCTTGTTCTGGGCATGTATGCTCACACCAATGCTAGGGGATTAAGTTCCCCTTTTGTTTTGTAACTGTGCCTTACTGCTAATAACCATTTAATTCTTTATACCATGAAATACAAAACTGTTTTCATTGAAGTGCCTTGTGGAAATGCAGAGGCACTCGTCAAAGCTCAAACTAAAATAAACCAATGGACTACTCTAGGTTTACTCAAGAAGTTTGAAACCCACAGTACAGGAACACATTGGTTGTTCCAAGTGCTAATGATTAAACAAGAGGGAGAGTAATCTCCTTTTTGTTTAACATAGTAACTGTGCTCTACTATTATTGAACCATTAAATTCTTTATTATGTTTACTCAAATGATTATTGCTCTTATTAGAGCCGAACTAATTAAATCAGGACAAAAACCTGATAACAAGTATCTAAACTCATTAACCAAGTTAAAGAGAAAAGACTTGTATGACCTACTAAATTCCTATAAACAGGAAAACAAGCTTATGGTTGATTAAGGGGGAAACCCCTTTTTTTCTTTTAAATACATAACTGTGTCTTACTACTTATAACTTTTAAATTATTTAACCATGAAAAATCTATCAAAAATTGCCATTGATGCCTTTAATCAAGGTTCAGATAACTTTGGGGAAAAGCCAACAGGAGAAGTAAGTTCACTAACCCGTGAAATACTTAGCCCAAATGCAATATGTTTTGGTTCCCCAAATCCAAAGAGCCATGAATACTATCATTGTTCTGTTCAGTTAGTTCAGCCCGATGGACATAAGTGTACTTCAAGTATTGGGTTCTATGTTAAAGACAATGTTATGGACGTATGTTCAGGACACATAGTATTTAGCATACCTGTAACTGATGAGATACAAGCAGAACTTAATGTTGCAGAAGTATTTGAGTGGTAATAATTAGGGGGATATCAGTTCCCCTTTTTGTTTTATGTGTAACTGTGTTTTACTACTATTAACCAATTAAATTATTTGTTATGAAAACATTTACTTACATGAAAAAAATTGAAGTTGAAACAACTATTAATGTACCTATTATCACCTTTGTACCAGAGAAAGTACGAATATGTACAGGTGATTCATCATGGTTTACTATGGGTTATGTACCAAGATTTAACGGTTTAACTAGTAAAGAGTATGGTAAAGAAATGTGCAACTATAATGCAATGTGGAAAATGCTTGAAGAATATGTCCAAGAGACATTTGGCAAGTACCGAGGTTATGGATCACTAGACTACCATGTCTATTCAGGTAAAGACTTGAATATGCCTGACTTACCTAAAATTCCAGATGAGTGGAATGATGACCATGCTGATTTAGTTAATATGTTTAAGAACTTATAAGGGGAGTAATCCCCTTTTTATTCAATAACTGTGTCTTACTAATCTTAAAATTTAAAACTATGATTGCAAAAATTATCTTTATATGGTACTGCTTTACAGGTACCATTACTGCTGTTGATGATGTTGACGGCAGAAAAATTTATGAAATGCCTAGTGCTCAAATAGAATATGCTTATGAAGCAGAACTTGTAGAGTATATAGAAACAGGCACATTTGAATACAATGAAGACTTGGAGGATTAATTCCTCTGAGTCTTAACTGTGTCTTACTATTGTTAAACAATTAAAACTATATACTATGGAATTTATAACAAACAAATCAAAGAAAGAACTTCTTGATGTTATTCAGCATATTCAAGCTTTAATAAGTGATGATACTGAGTATACTTATTTAGGTAATATGGAATATGAAGCATACTATCAAAATAGGATTAATACAGAAGAACTTGCTAAACTTGTTGAAAAGCTTTGGGAAGTATATAAGCTATCAGATGATGCTTATTACAAGAAAGGGGTGTAATAACCCCTTTTATCTGTAAAGAAACTTTAATAAGAAATAAACAATTAAAATTATATGCTATGAACTATTTGGAACAAAACATTAAGAAGTATTATGCAAATGAAATTACACTAGAAGAACTTAAGAAAGTATTACACTTTCTTATAGATGATGTAGTAATTCCTGATGCTATATACACTAAAGAGAAAATAGAGAAAGGGGAGTAACATCCCCTTTCTTTTTATCCACACGGTGGAGCAAGTAGACTTTGATGCTGATAATCAAGTAGTTACAAAATGCTATGTTTTACCCACTATTACCCCCGCACAAGCCATTGCACTTTTTGAGCTACGCGTCTTTTTTTTAACTGTGTTTTACTACTGTTGTTGTTTATTTTATTAACCCATTAAAACTTTTCACAATGGAAGATTTAATTAAAACCGGAGTATTAATCTCTGTAGCTGAGAACAGCAAACCCAATGTTAACGGGACAATGTTCCATAACTGTACTGTTGAATTCAACGGAGAACAGTTTGGTGCTATCATGTACAGTACTGTATATGATAAAGGCGTTGCTATTGGCAGTACTGTAAACTTTGCAGTTACTGTTATTGACGCTGATAATGTGCTGTTGAGTGTATTGGGTAATGGTGCTAAACGCGCTACTCTTGCCACATTTGGCATTGAGATACCTGCATAATAGCAGGTGCCACTAAACAGGGTATGTCTACAAAGGCATACTCTGTTTTTTTGTTAATACAAGAGCTTCGCGCCTTTCTTTATAACTGTGTTTTACTCTTCTTGTTGTTAGTAATCAACGGTCTACAACTTGCTAAACCCGCTATACTTGTTAAACTCTTATTGAATTAAATAATTTGCGGAAATAAACTTGTTTTAATGAGTGTAATTATATTACTACAAACCTATCTCTGTATTTATTAACACTACACTAACTGTATATTCCTATATTAATAGTGTATTCTGTATTAATTAATATAGCTAAAAATAAATTAGTAACCAATTAAACAATAGCATATGCAAAGAGCTACTTACTTCCTATATGGAGTACTATTCTCTCTCTTAGTCTATACAGTGTTTTGCTCTATAGGAAGATCAGAGGCAAAGACTCCGGTCAAAGGTATAGACCGAGAATATTATTTAGAAGTTTCCCAAGATAGTATTTGGGTTGAATCTAGATATGGTAAAATTTACAGTGGTAAGTATACAGACTTAGACAGTCTTATTACCATTGATAACTTGTAATTAATTGCAATATAGTTTCTAACAGCCAGTAATGGTCATCCGAAGGTAGAGCTATAAGTTGAGAAGGATATACTTATCTAGGTATTGCAATTATTTATTTACTCTCATCCAAGCAGGATAACATATTCAGTAGAAGTGGTGAACGGCTCTAACTTTAGAGGTAGGAATATGTCAAGGGTTGCAACCTTGTACTCATGAATTTGAGTATCCAATATTTGGATGAGAGTTTTTCTTGAGTAGGATATAAAACTGCTCATACTAATGCACCATTCCTGATTCCCAAGGTCAGGCAGTTGTAATTGTAAGCATACTTCGGCAGATAGAAGTCTTTACAACTGAGTGCAGAGGGGTATTTAATAGGTAAATCTTACTACCATTAAATGTAAGAATAATTAAAACAACAACGGCAGTTGTAAAAATGTATAGATTATGAATAAAGAAATAGTTTATTGGACAATGAAAGATGGTAAGAAGATATCCGTGGATGACATGGATATAAACCATCTCCGGAATACTCTCAAGATGCTTATTAAAGCTAAGAGAGCTAAAGCTACTACCAAAGAGTATAGACATTGGTCTTGTCTCAATGGAGATATTGCTCAAGATATGTTAGACCAAGCATATCTTGCAGAGCAACAAGATTTAGATGAGTGGTACGGTCTATAGTACCACTCTAATTTAAAATAAAGAATACTTCAGCAAATTATTACATATAATAGTTTAATTGGTACAGTATTCTGAAAAGTAAAGGCTACTACAGCAATTATAAAATAATAATTATAATAAAAAGTAGCCTGGTTAATGCACCATTTCTGTTTCACAAGGACAGACAATTATTTATAATTGAGTGCAGAGTGGCCGGTGTGGAAGAATACTTCAGCACAAAACTAAACTATGATGAAAGAGTCATTGCTTATGCAATGATTAACCCGGGAAGGTATCTTTTCCTAAGTAATTAGGTAGGTTTAGTTGTATTCTGTAGGCACCAAGGACCTACCTTCCGAAAGGGGGTAGGTACCTTCCCAAACCTACATTTAAAAATTAGTAACCAATTAAACTCAAAAATATGTCCAATTTAGTCAACGCAACAAGACAGTATAACTCCACAACTGCTAATGGAGCCATTACTCATTCAACAAGTTTAAACTATTGTTTAGATTTGTTTTTTATAGCAGGTGCAAGTAGAACTATGTCAGAGTCTGACATTATACTTGCTTTTGACCGTGCACATGCAGAGAATAAAAACTTAGCTTATAAGATTTTATTCTGGGCTCGTGATGCAAGAGAAGGTGCAGGAGAGAAAAGATTCTTTCAAATAGTTATGCAACATTTGAATAGGTTTAATTCCTATGATTATGATCAATTAGCTATATATATCCCAGAATTTGGATATTGGAAAGATGTATTCAAGATTGAGCAACCAAATGAGAACAATCTCAATTGGTTATCTACTCAACTTGAAGAATCTCCTAATGCTAATCTCTTAGCTAAATGGTTTCCAAGAAAAGGTAAATGGTTTGTAGCCATGCATAAGTATTTTAACATAACTCCAAAAGAGTTCCGTAAGAAACTTGTGTCAATGACCAAAGTAGTGGAGACTCAAATGTGTGCCAATGAATGGTCTGAGATTAATTACTCTCAGGTACCTTCAATTGCTATGAATAAGCATAGAAAAGCATTCTTTAACCGTGATGGTCAGAGATATGCAGAGTATATTGCTGATGTTCAGGCAGGCAAACAGAAGATTAATGCAAGTGTATTATTTCCTCATCAATTGTATCAAGCAATTAATAATGGAGAAAATGCTGATGCAGTAGAAGCTCAATGGAATTCCTTACCAGATTACATGGCAGATAGTACAGAAAGAATACTTCCTGTATGTGATGTCAGTGGTAGTATGAATGGTCTTCCTATGGATGTATCTATTTCTTTAGGGATTTATATCTCTGAAAGAAATCAAGGTATATTCAAAGATGCATTTATAACTTTCTCAGAAAATCCTGAGATGAATTACTTGAAAGGTAATTTGTCTCAAAGGATGAGTCAGTTAGGAAATGCAAAGTGGGGTTATTCTACAAATCTTCAGGCCACATTTGACTTGATTCTTAACAGTGCTGTTAGAGAATCATTACCAGAGTCTGAGATGCCAACTAAATTACTTATCATTAGTGATATGGAATTTAATGAGGCAGACAGTAACCAAACAAACTTAGATGCTATTAAGGCAAAATATTCTGATGCAGGATATAAAATGCCTGAAATAGTATTTTGGAATGTTAATGGTAGACTTGGTAATGTACCTACAGATTGTAAAGATCAAGGTATTGGCTTGGTATCAGGTTTCAGCCCTTCTATTTTGAAGAGTATATTGCAAGGTGAGATTTATTCTCCTGAGCAATTGATGCTTGATACTGTAGATACTGCACGGTATTCCTGTATTGAAACTGAATAAGATTCGGAGGTTTGGTGACACCTTGGCAACAGAAGTCACCACTTTTATTTATGAATTAAAAAAATCTGATTATGAACAAGACACTTACATTTGGCTATCATTCAATTGGTGGTCATACAATCATTAAATTAAACATGAACCTTACTGCAGCTGATGCAGAAGAGATTAGAAAAACCTATGGTTATTCAGTGATGCAAAACTCTAGACACAATTCTATGTTACATAGAATAGAAGGAGTATTTTCTTACCAAAATTATAACCATGATTTACACGGTCAACCATGGTTTGATAAACTTGCTGAGTATAAAATCAATGCCAAGATGGAAAAATTGGCAAGAGCAAAAGCAGACCTACTTGATAGGTCATTAAATGCTTATAATTTACACGCGGATTTAACTGATTTACCTTTTTAAAAACAATTATTATGATTACAGAAGAAACCCAAGTATCAACAGAAGTGGTTGCTCATTTAAGAAATTCCATTTACAGTTATATTATTTCTGATTTTATAGCTTATTCCAATGAAGAAGTTAAACAAAAAATTAATGGTACAATTGAAAATGAGATGGAAAGTATTAAGTATGCTCTGTTAAATGAGCATTCCAATATTGTACTCCTTAGAGAGAAATATAAAATTTATGAACAATTAAAAAAAGAGTTATGAAAGCAATAGCAATTTTAGTATTATGGTTTAGTTTCATTATCACAGTGTCAATATTGGCAAGCTGTGGTAGTGCACATAGTAGTTGTGATGCCTATGGGCAAACACAACAATTACCGGAAGGAGACTTAGCAAGTAAATAAATCTTGTTAAAATATGTTAACGGGGGTCACTGGCCCCCATTTTTATTAAATAAACTTATGACAGTATGATTTACAGAGCACTTAGAAAATTAGAAGCACAAAAAAGAGACATTCAATCTTTAATTATGGCTGCTTACAGTTCAAATGCTGATCCAGAAGTAGTTATGATTAGAGTAAATGATTTACAATATCACCTCTATCAAGTAGAAAGAGAAATAGAACTTGAAGAAATATTTGTAAAATTCAAATGGGGATTAGTAGCACTTGTCACCTGCAGTATAGCATGCATTATTATTACACTTATTAAAACATATTAATTATGAAAAATTTATTATTATTATTTATTCTCCCAATATTTTTGTTTTCATTTAAAGATGACAACAAATATGCGGGACTTACAAAAGATGAAGTAAGATTTGTCAAAAACATAGAGAGAATAGAGACAGAAACTCTTTCTAAAGTATATAGAGTCTCTTCCATAGAAATTATGGTAGAATTTGGTAGTATTAAGTATTTACTAAATACTAGAACGGGCTTTGTTGCCAATGTATGGATTCTTGGGGATGATGATATCACCTGGGAAGAGCTAGGACCAGAATATTAATTATATTTGCGTGCACCTACAACCGCACTAAACAGACAAAAGGTGTAATAGTCTGTTTTATTTGGTCCTGTAGCTCAGCTGTATAGAGCAAATCACTTCTAATGATTAGGTCCCAAGTTAGAATCTTGGCAGGATCACTAGTATTAATTAAACATATATTTATGAAAGATCTTAATTTAATAAGCTCGGTCATGGGCTTTGATTTAGAGTGTACTCTTAAAGATGAAAATGACCAACCTCTTAAAACAGGTATTAAATCTACTGTACATATACACGGTGCTTTAAAACCATCTACAAATAGAATCATAGATAAAAAATGGTTCACACATTTTGATGATGGATTGTACAACAAAGTATTAGATTACAGAAAACACAATGATTAAGACACATATAGAATTTGATGAAACAGATGTAGCAAGAATTCTAAAGAAAATTATTACCGGAGATTGCAAGGATGAAATGGTAAAACTATTAACTCCTATTATATGTGAAGATCATTATGGTGTAAAGTTGCTTGCAAAAATATTTATTGGGCATACATTACCCAATATAATTCCTGAAGGAACTTTCTGCCGTGTAAAACGTAGTACTTTTTATATACCACCATCAAAAGAACAACTTTATAAAGATAATGTTGATGATAATGATGAATTAATTGGAACTATAAAAGAATTCAGGGGTTATCATAAAGATGTGTATGGAGTTGCTTTTAAACTTAAAGAAAAAGACGGTAGTATTACTGAAGATTATTCTTATATAAGCATTTGTAATATAGAAGTAATTAAAGAATTTTAAGATAGTATATTCTGTGAGTATGCTTTTCCGACCAAATAATAGGGGGTAGATAACTATCCCCTTTTATTGTTAGCTATATATTGCATTATTTTATTTTGTAAAGGCAATTGTACTTGATTTTATCACGTATTTTTACTAAAGATACAAATGATGTTATATAGTTTGCCAAACGGGAAAGTAATTCACTTAAGCATTGAAGAATATTTAGAGCTTACAGACCTAGATATACAGTTCTTGATGTCTATTGATTATGGTGAACATATCATAGATCCTTTTCTTGGTTCTGCTGTTCAAAAAAACATCAGAGAAAAATGTATTGATATAGAATTTCTTCCTATGGAAGATTATGACCTTAATGATATAGCATCAGAGGATTCTCCTTTTGATGATATCATTGACTTAGAGGGCCCATTGGATAACTAGTATTGCTAATTGCAATATGCAATACTAACACTTATCACTTAGTATGAGTAACTAATGATATAGTAAAATCTACACTCAAAAAAAACAATTTATTTATTTATTTATTTTAAAACTTAGAATCATGAATTCAACAGTTAAAGTTGTAGCTGACGCTACTACAGGTTCAGTAGTTAGACTATCTGAAACAAATCCAGAATTTGCCTCTGTTAGATTAGAGCAAGTACGTACAGTTATTGGAAATAACAATTTTGTAGAAAGAAAATCAGTTTCTACTCTATTACAAGGTACTACTGCAGATTTGACAGCAATGGGATTTTATGCAGGTCAAGAGTTACCAGGAACAATTGTTATTGAAGAGTCTTTGACTCCATTTAACAAGAAAAATCCTGAGCGTGATCTTAAAATTGCAGGTGAAACAGGTATTGTATGTACTGTAGGTGGTCAACCAATTTACAGAAAATCTACTTATTCTAGTGCATCTAATGCACAAGATATACTTGTTAAGCATGACAATGTAGAGCAATTGCGTTCTGCATATGCTCAAGCAAACTCTGCTGGTATTAGAAATGCCGCAGGCCAAGAATTTAATATCTAAGATATTAGGTTGATGGATGTAAAAAGGGGGTTAGGGAACTAGCCCCTTTTTTATTATAATTTTATTAATATGAAAATGTATAAAATGGAAAAGCTAAAACAGGAAATTAGAAATTATCAATTAAGTGCAGGTAAAAACTACATGCAATATGAATCAGATGGGTATTCACAGTACCAAAACTATTTATATAAAAGAGCATTATATGGTTTAAATGCACTGACACAAGAAGAACTTGCTTCTATGTGCAGTAAGAAAAAGCAGAGAGTAATCAATGTTTATAAGCGTGCACAAAAAGTGCTTAATATATTTAAGCAACAAGTAACAAACCAATATAGTAACTATATCTTCCAAACTCTATTCCCAAAAAGTCCGTGGACTGATGAGATGCTAGAGTATACATAAGTAGATGAAAAGTTTACTAATACTTTAACTTTTAAAGATTTAAATATCTCTAAACAAGATATTATTGGTATCTTTATTACTGAAGGAATTCTTCCTAAAAACTTTTTAAGTTTAAGAGAAGCTCCAGTTGTATTACCAAGATTAAAAAATGAAAAATTATGAAAACATTTTATGACAAAAGAGGTGGTGTTGAACCTGGATATGAATCTAATTTAGACACTGTACAAGGGAGAGTTATTTGGAAAACAAAAACTCATTGGCTTATTTATGTAAATCCTGATGATTATTACAATTCAGTTGTAAGTTTTATACAGGGTGAAGATGTATATCATACAACTCTTATTGGATACATTGTTATTCCAAAAGGTGTGATAATTCATAGTTGTTATTTAGCTACAAGTTTCTGGGATGGTATTAAAGCTTTATTTAGAAGTGGAACAACTCCTGCAGTAACTAAAACTAAAGGTGAATTTCCTGAAGAACTACTATGAAACTTAAAACTTGTGATGGCTGTCAAAAAGAGACAGTAATTTGGAAAAGACAAGGGGAATTTAAATACTGTAAATATTGTTGGAGTTGCCAAAAAGCCATTAATAGTGACAGTTCACAGAAACCAACTGATTATAAAATTCCCCAAGTCTCTTCCAAGAGAAAGAAAAAAGACCAAGAATACTTAAAATTAAGAGAAAGATTTCTAACAGAGAATCACTTATGTCAAGTTGCTGTAGCTGGTTGTACCAATGGTGCAACAGATGTACATCATACATATGCTGGTTCTAATAGAGATGCTTTTTATTTAGTACAATCTACTTGGCTTGCAGTCTGTAGGAATTGCCATGATTGGGTGCACAGTCACCCAAAGGAATCAAGGGCACTGGGATATTTAAAATGATTTATTATGGGATCAAAATCAAATATGATTATTGTACAGACAATATTAGAATATAATATAGAAAGAAGACGTGAGTTTAATATACTTAAAGAACAATTAAAAACATGTTGTTGCTTTCCAACTAGAAGAAAAATAAAACTTAGGATGGAGGAGCTTAATAAGATTTTAAGTAGAGATTATATGCTTCCTAAGTATGACTTAGTTCAAACATTAGGTATTAAGTATAAAGAACTTAAAAAGTATCCAGAGTTAATTGAAATTACAAGAAAGAAAAAAGAACTTCAAAGACTAGTAGCATGAGTAAACCAAACACAAAACAAATTAAAAGTATTGCTGATAAGTCTGAGACTGTTGGTAATGAATTGTATGATGAGTTTCAGAAAGGTAAAAAACTTGAAACTGCAAAAGTAGCTATAGCAGCATTTAGAAATACTCTTTATGCTAATAGTCTATTGATCAAGAATGAAAAGATATAGTATTTATTTATTATATAAAAATTATGGATAGAGAAGAAATACAAGATAAAGCTTTACAAGCTACTGAAGGAAAAAGAGCTTGCACAGTTGTTCTTGGTACAGGAGTTGGCAAAACACTTGTTGGCTTAAAACACATGGAGAAGCATTATTCTCCATTGGGTAGTATACTAATAGTTGCACCTAAACTATCTATCATAAGTTCCTGGAGATATGAAGCTGAGAAATTTAATTTAAGTAAAGTATTAGAAAATGCTACTTTCACTACTTATCTCAGTTTAAATAAACATGATCCAAGAGAATATGATGCAGTTTATTTAGATGAAGTTCATAGTTTATTAGATAGTCACAGAGCTTTTCTTAATGGGTTTACAGGTAAAGTCCTGGGTTTAACAGGAACCCCGCCTAAACATAAAACATCTGAGAAAGGTAAATTAGTATCTGAATATTGTCCAGTGGTCTTTACATTTAAAGCCGATGATGCAATAGAATTAGGTATTATTAATGATTATCAAATAATTGTACATGAACTTGAGCTGAGCCAAATGAAAGATTATAAAGTAGCAACAAGAAATGGTAATTTTCTTACCTCTGAGTTGCAGAATTATAATTATTGGGGTACAAAGATTGATACAGTAGCAGGACAACCTCATATACTTAGAGTAATGAGGATGAAAGCAATGATGGAGTATAAAAGCAAAGAACACTATGCTGAAACACTGTTAAACAGTATAACAAGTAAGTGTATTTTATTTGCCAATACTCAGGAACAAGCTGATAGAATGTGCAAACATAGTTTTCATAGTAGTAATGATGATTCTTATCAGAATCTACTTGATTTTAAACAGGATAAAATAAATAAACTTTCATGTGTATTACAATTAAATGAAGGTGTAAATATTCCGGGATTAAAGCAAGGTATAATAATGCATGCATATGGTAATGAGCGTAAGGCTAGTCAAAGAATAGGAAGACTTTTGCGTTTAAATCCAGATGATAAAGCTATTGTACACATACTATGCTACATGAACACTGTTGATGAAAAATGGGTCAAAGAAGCATTGGAAGATTTTGACCAAAGCAAGATAGTATGGAGAAAATATACTATGCAATCAATATAATTTATATATTATTATATGGAGGATGTTAAGACACATAAGATTATTTTGCATAATGATGACAAGAATTCATTTACATATGTTATGGCTTGTCTTATAAGATTTTGTGAACACCAACCGGTACAGGCAGAACAATGTGCTTTGCTTGTACATGAGATGGGGAAATGTGCTATAAAATCTGGAGATTATTTAGAAATGTTGGAAATTTCAGCAAGTCTTACTAACTTAGATCTCAAAACATCAGTAGAAGAATATGCGAGCAATATGCATTGATAGTTCAAATAGACCAAGTAAAATACCTAAAAATGAGTGGGTTGTAGAAGGTGAAGTTTATACTATCACCAGAATAGTTAGAATGGGATTACAGGATAACAAATTTGGAGTATTGCTTAAAGAAGTTCAATTATCATCAGAATCTTTTCCATATGAATTATATGATGCAGAAAGATTCTTACCAATTGACTTACTTGCAAATGCACTTCAAGAAACTAAAGAAACAGTCAAGGAGGCTGATTTAGAATTAATTTAAACTTTATGAAAGATAAACATCTAATGATGTTGTTTAACATGGTTATGTTATACACCATAGTTGCACAATTATTTGCCCTATACTTTTGGTATATATACTCACAAAGTCACGGGTTTTTGTCAACATTAATTATTGGACCTATTGTAGGTGAATTTAAAGGATTATTATTTCCATTTTTTATGTAGATCATGGTAGAAGATATATTTGAATTAAACAAAGTTATTAACCATGACATTGTTGAAGTCATTGAGAAATATCATCTTGATTCTATAAGCAAAGCAAGACATAGAGCCTATAAAAGATATTACCTATATAATATACTAAGAACCAGAAGGCATCTTAGTTTATCTATGATTGGTAGATTTTTTAATAGAGATCATGCTACTGTAATGTATGGGCTTAAGGAACATGCTTATTGGTGGGGTAAGAAAGATATACAATATCTAAAAGATATTCAACCACTAACAGATATTATTGATGCACAAACACACGATGTGGGTATATTTAATATTAATATAGATTATGTTGATGTTGAAAAGTCAAGTATGACAATCACCGGAAACTTTAATTTAAACCTATTAGATAAACTTCCTAAGCAAATGACAAAAGAAGAATTAGTTAATGTATTTAAAATATTAAAGTAATGGGAAGAATGAAAGAAATATACATTCAGATACTGAATGAAAATGGAGGTATACCAGAAGACATGACTATTGCAGACGTGTTAAAAATGAGAGAATTAAATATTTATCATTGGCAAGAATATGAAAGAGCGCAAGAAAGAGCCAGATTACAATCTAATAAACAAGAAAATCTGGGAGAGACTGCAAAAGATTCTGAAGGAGAGTCCATCAGAAGAAAAGAGAATAATTAAAAAACCAAAAAAATGAAAAAGTTATTATTAGGATTAGTTTGCACTACAATGTTTACTGTAAACTCATTTTCACAATGGAAAACAGATAAAATAGATAATGGTTTTGATGCACCATATACAATTGCATTTACAGAAGATGGACAAACTGCATATCTTAAGTTAGAAAATTATAATGGTATTGCATTTTATATAGGTGGTATATATACGTGTGATGAATTAGTTATTGTAGATATATCATTTTTAGTAAATGGTGTTTATGAAAAATATTATAAAACAGCAACTGTATCAGATAACCATAAAATTGTTTTTATGGTAGATGATGTATCAGCAGATGCAGAATTTTTAGCAGATTTTAAAGCAGCCAGTTCTGTAAGAATTAGAATTAATGATACTACTTGTGACACTGAAATTTATAACTTTAAGATGACAGGAAGTACAGCTGCTTATAATGCAGTATTAAAACAGTGAGACATTTTCTAAAATATCTATTGGTATGGATAAGCCAAAACTTGTCCATACCATTTTGGATGGTAGGTCATGTTCATCTATCAACAAATGTATACAAGGATATACATGAGATTATAGCATCATTTGGAATGAATATTATAGTTGCAATAGGATTTGTTATTGCATATATAGAAGAAAGAAAAGCAAAATGAAAGTATTACTAATATTTGCCGTGTTATTCAGTTTTATAGATCCTAATCCTTTAATTACTAAAGGTAAAGTAAGCTATTATGGACAACATTGGACAGGAAGATTAACAGCTTCCGGGGAGAAATTTTATGCAGATAGTTTAACATGTGCACATAAAACATATAAGTTTGGAACTATTCTTAAAGTAACAGATTCAAGAAATGATTCTGTTATATATGTAAAGGTTAATGATAGACTACCAAAATCTTCAGCATTTATTGCAGATTTAAGTTATGGATGTGCAAAAAAGTTAAATTTTTTAAAATCTGGAGTTATTTTAGTAACTTTAGAAATCACTGATACTGTGAGTATTAATAAAAATTAACATATGGAAGATATTGTAAAATGTCCAGGCACTGATTGTCCAGTAAAAGAAACTTGTAAAAGGTTTACTAATCCAGCAGAAGATACTCAATCTTATTTCTTAGATGCACCATTTAAGATGAAAGATAATAACTTCACTTGTGATATGTACTGGGGAGAACAAGCTGAAGCTGTATGGAATCATTTAAAAGAAATAGTAGGTATAAAGATACCTAAGTAGGTATCACAGATTGCCAAATCTGTCACATATATAGCACAAATTTGTGACAGATAACAGGAAATAAACCGATTAATTATGAAAAAACAAACAGCAGTAGAGTGGTTAGTTGAGCAATTTGACAATATTGTAGAATTATATCCAAGTGAATGGGAAAAAATTAATAATGTCATTGAACAAGCCAAAGCAATGGAGGAGGTGCAGATGATTAATTTTGCAGAATTTGTAGCAACATATCCCGACAAGAATATAAATATCAATGGAGAAATGTTACACGCAAAGTCTAAGTATGATGGTGCTGAAAGAACAATAGACTTATTAGAAACCTTTAAATCAGAATAAGATGAAAGACAGACAGATAGTATATAATTCAGTCAAATGTTTGGTCTGTGGTGAGACTATTATAAGTTATCACAGGCATGACTATGTAACATGCTCTTG